>Ga0307990_1000866_pt1 | contig 26120 bp, 26 predicted proteins | sample EllFjometagen129_FD_203168 | JGI IMG/M metagenome (GOLD analysis project Ga0307990, IMG submission 203168) | Marine microbial communities from Ellis Fjord, Antarctic Ocean - #129 | ecosystem: Environmental > Aquatic > Marine > Unclassified | place: Southern Ocean | collected 2014-10-08
TGGTTTCTAGCGAATAGTCTTTACTTCCCTTTTTTCTGGCCATACGAAAACACCTCCCTTACTTATATTGTACGAGAGGTGTTTTATTTCGTGTCCTGTTTTTGGGGTTCAGTTCAGAACCCATAGGTCTTTTTACTATTTGGTGAATGAATTTAGCAGTCGCCGATCAAGGGGTCGGGTAGTCCTACAACCTCAATTGTTATTACACCATATGGGTTATTTTTATCTGGTGGGACATGCGAGATCGAATTACAATTAGCGGGTGCTTCAAAAACTATCCAATTACCAACCCAATTCTCTTTTACTTGATCGCGAACTATGAATGCGACCCTTGGAATCGTTGTCTCATCTGGTTTGGCTAATTCCCAGGCCATTCGGGAATATTTTATTTTAATTATGAGAATTGAATCAAATTGAGGTTCCTCTTGACCGTTTTTGTTTAATTTAAAATACCCATATACTCTAGTAACTCGGTTGTCCAATGTTTTACTTATTCTTATTGCATCCTCTATTGCTCCAGGAGGCAATTTCTCAAAATCACTATCTATTGTGAAGTAGGGTTCAACATCAGGGTAAATCAAATCAACACTCACACTTCCATTATCAATTGGTGGTACCCATTTTTCGATATTATTTGTTTTCTCCATTTTTCCTCCTCTGATCAATTATATTAACACCAGCAATAAGTTCTGGTCCATAAAGAATGTACTTGACCTTTTTGCCCTTGTCGCCATGCAAAAGAATGGGGTTTTCCTATCTCATCTTAACTCGAAGTTATTACCGACGTCCCCTAAAGAGAGCTGAGAAGATTTAGAGGTTGGAAGGTTGATTTCCAACCTCTGAATAATTCATTTCTCAGACAAAGTCACTAATTCTTAAATCCATCCATGGCGAACAAGACAGCAAATACAGCTCCAAGACCCACTGTCGCCCAAGCCATAAAGTTCAGTCCTTCTGCAAGTGTGGCAAAGACCAGGAAGATTGCCATCACACCCCAGGCCAGCACTTGGCCGATGCTGAATAACTTTGCCCCTTTCGAGCTGGAAGGTTCATCCTTTAAGGTCCAGAACAAGAAGATATTCGCGAGCATATTGCTGGTCATCAACCTGCCGATCCAGGTACCAAAAGAGTCTACCTGACCCCCAAATAAACCCCAAAATGTTTCTGGCATGAAAATAAGACCAGTTGCAAATCCCAGAACACTAATAGCAGATAATATATACAGTGTCTTGCGGGGCATCTTTCTCTCCTTTGAATGGAATGAATTAAAAACAAACAATGCCGGAATTGGCATTGTTCGATGTAGGCAGATGAAGATTTATTGAAATGATGGGTGATGTCTATGAGTTTTGTACCATAACCATAGTAGCATATTTACACTTTGATTTCAACTTATGGATCACAAGCATGTTGTACAATACAAGAAACCCCACCCAAAAACGGTAGACCCTATGTTCTCAAGAAAAAAAATATCATACATATTCCTGATACTCATTCTCACGACCCAGGCTTGCAGCATACAGGGGTTGCCTTATCCAACATCAACTCCAGACATGGATGCACAAGCAACCCAGGCCGAGGCCACGCGCGCAATCGCCGAGGCGGGCATGTCCCCCAGCTGTACGCCTTCACCGCGCCCCTCATCAACTCCTGAAGGATATGATCCTTCACCCACGGCTGATGCCCCCCTGCTGGTACCTTCACCAACCGGAATCACTTTCCGAATCCCCAGCCAGACCCTCAAGCTGGTCTATATATTAGAAGGCGATCTGTGGTACTGGGAGGAAGGCCAATCTCCTATCCAATTGACCCGCCAGGAAGATGTTTATCTGGTGGCCTTATCAGACGATGCCTCCCAGATAGCCTATGCCAGGGAGATCGACTACGAAAGCCGCGAGTTATGGGCCATTAAAACCGATGGCAGCGACGCCCGGGTGCTGGTGGATAGCGCCGCTTTTAAGGAAATGGTCCTCTATGCCGATGATTTGACCGGTGCCCCACTCCAGCTGGATTGGATACCGGGAACTGACCTGGTGATTTTCAGCACCCGTCTCGTCTTTGATTATCCGGGGTTGTCTCGCAAACACGAATTACGCACGGTACATTCCCAAAGCCGCACCATGACTGTATTGGCCGATATCGATCAGGGCGGGTTATTCACCATTGCACCCGATGGGCGTCAGATCGCCCTCTCCCTACCGGATAGGGTCAACCTGGTGAATGCTGACGGAAGTGGATTCCGCGAGCTCTATAGTTTCAATCACATCATTACAGACAGCGAGTGGTGGTATTATCCATCCCTGGGCTGGACCCAGGATAGCTCGATCGTGCGCTTGATCCTACCTCCAGAACGTCCTATGTTAGACCTGGCTGTACCTGCACAGATCATCAGCCTGCCTGTGGACGGAACACCCGCGCGGATTGCGAGCGAGGTGTTGACCCTCCCGGTGTTTTATACCGATCCGATCCTCTCACCCGATGCCAGGCAGCTGGCCTATGTGGGACCCGGCCTGTCCGAGGACCCTGGAGCTGGGATCCTGTATACAGGGTCAGTCAATGGCAGCGGCGCTGATGCTTACGATGAAGGTCAGATCACCCTCTATGCCTGGTCGCCAGACAACCGCCATTTTCTCTACAGCGTGAACGGGCTGAACAAGATCGGCACCAGAGAAGAGCCGCCTGTCTCTCTGCATGTGTCGGGACTTTTGACCAAGATTCAATTCTTTGATCCTTCCCATTACCTATTTGTGTCAAAGAAAGGGGATCTCCAGCAGCTTTGGCTGGGGGATTTAGAAGGAGAATTGATATTGATCGGAGTGAGTTCGGCTGCGATTGATTATGATTTTGTGCGGTGATGGGAGTCAGAGGTAAATATAAAGGAGTAAGGAGATTTAAAGATTAGTATTCAGTAATCAGTTATCAGTAACCAAAATCGGGAATGCTCATTCCCAGATCAATAACTGATCCCCCACCCCTTGACATCGGTCCCTGGTTCCCTTTCCCTTATTCAGGATAACTTTCATTTAACAAGAATTGTATGGCAATCTCAGTCTCTTCATAAGCGCCTTCGCCTATATGTACATAGCGAATTTGGCCATATTTATCGATCAGATAGGGGATTTTTGCACATCCAAAATTGGATGGGAAAATGTGATTATCTACGAAGTGTACATTCTAAATCGCAGTTTGATTCAGGTCTGAGGTAGTTTTGCACGCCTCTTAGCGTATATTTCTGCGCGAATATGCACAGTACCCTCTGCTGAGGACAAACTCCAACTCGCAAGAAAATGCACTCAATGGATTACAGATTAGAGGTCAATCAATTGTCCATCTTGAATGACCAACACTTCGATTTGGTGTGTTTCCTTGATTTCATGGATCAAATTTTGTAGAAAATCCGTTGTGGTGACCGCATGGGTGGAACCAGGAGCGCCGATAACTAATGTATCGACCTGATGCTCTTGAATTACTTCATTCACCGCTTCCAGAAAAACACCTTGACGGACAACTGCCTCGGCTTTCCAGCCGGCATTTCCGGCACGTTCACAAGCCATGGCGAGCAGAAATTCTCCCAACTCTTCCAATTCCTCCTCAACCACCCTGGTGTACCTGACATAACCGAGTTTCTCAAGAAACTGCACATTTGAGACATAGAGGAAAATTAACTTTGCCTTTCCTTCCCTGGCGAGTTTAATCACTCCATCCTGGTTCTGGTAACTTGTTTGACCGCCGCGAGTGGGGTATAGAATAGTTTTCATGATTGACCTCTCAGAAGGCTCCAAAACGAATCATCAGCCACAAATAACCGATGAACAGTGTTATATAGGTAATTGGTAAACCAATTTTGAAAAATTCCTTGAACGAAATCGGAGACCCCGCCTGGGCGGTGATGCCCGCTGTGACCAGATTTGCTTCGCCCCCAATGAGAAATCCATTTCCGCCCATAGCAGCACCCATTGAGAGAGCGTAATACAAAACCTTGCTGCTGGCCCCCGGGATAGAGCCTGATAAAAAGTCAACCACCGGCAGCATCGAAGCCGCCAGCGGAATGTTAGCGATAACAGTTGAGAATGATCCGACCCCAATTACAATCACGAAAACAGCTAACCCTAAATTTTCACCAACAATCTGGCTGATACCTGTAGCCGCGACGGCCATCAGTCCGACTTCCTGCACAGCTCCAACGACCATGAACAATGTCATAAAGAAAACCAGGGTTGTCCAATCAACCGCCTTAATCATTTGATGGATGTCGGGTTTGAGCCAAATTAGTAAAACTGTGGCACCGATAATCGCTGGAACAGCTGGCACCACATGAATCCTTTCGCCGAGCACAAAACCAAAAAGGGTCAATACAAACACTATCCCCGATTTCTTGAGAGCATCCAGGTCACGGATTCGTCCGTTCTCTTTTAGTTTGTCATACAGCGTTTCGGAGATCCCCCCGCTGACTTTGGCCCACTCCTTACGGTAATGCCAAATAACATAAGCTCCCATTGCTATCAGAGCAATCACTACACCACCTGTTTGGTTAATTAGAAAATCATTGAACCCAATCCCAGCAGAGGCCCCGATCAGGATATTTGTAGGCGTTCCTATCAAGGTTGAGATGCCGCCCACATTTGAAGCAAGCACTTCGGGGATGATCAATGCCAGGGGGTTAATACCAAGCGCCAGCCCGATCTGCAAGCTGATAGGTGTCATCAGGAGCATAGTGGTGAAATTATCCAGCAGGGCCGAGGCGACCGCCGTGAAAGCCATCAAAATCAGTACCAGTACCCAACTACGGCCTCCGCTTAATCGATAAGCCTGGAACGCCGTCCATTGAAAGATGCCGGTCTCTTCAATCACAGCAACTACAATCATCATCGCCATCACCAGGAAAATCACTTCCCAGTTGATATATGTCAGGGCGCGCTCAAAATTGAGGATATAAATGGATGGGGCAAACGCGGTTCCGAGTGCCGAGACCAGAAGCACAGCAGAAGCGCCCAGTAATGCGGCTGTGGTGCTGTGTAATATTTCAAAAGCAATCAGCAGCAGCACGATGATAAAAATAGCAGTCGCAATCCAGAACCCGGCGGTAACTTTTCGTTCTAGTGCTAACTCCTCAATCCGCAAGATACTCGAATCTTTTAAGTTAGCCAAATCTACCGCGTCCAGCTCAATCACCTGGTCAACAAAGTGGTAGCGCTGAATATGGACGGACACTTCCTCAGGGACTTGGTTCAGAACCAGTCCCCAGGAACCGTCTTCCTGGCTTTCCGCCTCGGCGATAGCTTCTTCTTCATCGGGTATGCGTGCACTGATTTCCGCAGCGACGATGGGCTGACCCTGGGGATCAAATATACGCCCGGTTATGTAATATCTGGATTCAGCTTCGTTAGCATATGTTGGCCGGGGAATTAAAAACCAAAGAGCAGACAGAAGGCCAATAAAAAAGAGTGCGAGAGTAAAAGTTTTTCGCGGGGCGAGATGTTTCATGGCGTAATTATACCTGACTCATTGCAACAACAAACCCGGAAGACTTGCCGTCAAATCGAATATCCGTAGGGCTTATATCTAATGATTGAGGTTTGGGTGTGTTTTCACTTTCGGACATTTCTATTCATTCACAATCAAAATATTGCGCCCCTTGAAATCGGTCCTACGTCCCCCTTTCCTTTATTCAGGATAACTTTCATTTAACAAGAATTGTATGGCAATCTCAGTTTCTTCATAAGCGCCTTCGCCAATATGTACATAGCGAATTTGGCCATATTTATCGATCAGGTACAAGGTCGGCCAATAGCGATTGTTGTATGCACGCCAGGTAGCGCCATCGTTATCCTGGGCGACTGGATATACCACATCCAGATCAACAAGAGCCTTCTTGAGGTTGTCGATATCTTTCTCGTGACTGAACTCGGGATAATGATTGCCAATCACGACCAATCCCTGATCTTTATACGTGTTGTGCCATTCCCTCAACGAGGGAATCACGCGCTGGCAGTTAATTCAACCGAAGGTCCACATGTCCAGCAGCACAACCTGACCCCGCAGGTCTGCCAATCTCAATGGCCCGGGCGTATTCAACCAAATCTCATTATTTAGTTCCGGTGCCGATCCATAATCCTGCAATGAAGCTGGCGCCTCGATCACAACTTCCTCTTCTGGAGGAAGACTGGATCCCTGCTCATCTTCTCCATATACCAATGTATTTGGGAAGAATGAAAACCATCCAAACCAGTAAGCCAGGTGCCCGTTTACCCGGGGAGCAGACTTTCCATCTGGACCCAAAAGAGCCTCTTCAGTCACCTGCCAGGTCTGCCCGCTAGAATCTATGACTGTATCAGCATCGGAACCAGGGGTGAATATTTCCTGCCCTCGATCATATGCCCGGACCTCTCCCCCCGCATTATAGGAAACCTCGCCGACCCGGGAATTATTGCCGTCCACAATAACCTCTCCCCTGGCTGCGATCAGTACCAAAGGTGTTCCAGCCAATTCATCATTGACCACTACTTCCTCTGTTAGAAGGTCCACAGGATAAGCTTTGGGGATGCCTTCGATCTGCAACGCATAGATACGGTCCTTGGTCTCTAAAAGATCATTGCGCTGCCAGACCGGGAACATGGTGTCCTCGTAGGCGAAATAATCACCATAGGCTGCCCCGGGAGAATAGGGGCGATTAAATCCGGTGTTGGGATCCAGCACCATGGTATCCGGATGCTGGTCCTGCCAGGATTCCCAGGTTGTGAGCACAACAGGAAGTAAATTCAAACGAACCCCACTTCCTACTAACTTCCCCAGGACCGGTTCCCCGGTCAATTGGTTCCACAGGGTGCGGGTTTGGCGGTCATACATCAATTTATTACTGCGAAACAGAAAACCTGAGGAGCCAAAAGTGTAAGTGTCTCCATTGGTAGCTCGGCCATCATAAGCGACACCCGCTCCACACAGGGTACAGTAAGCCAGAGAAACTGGAACTCCACCCACCACATCATTGGCCATTTCATGCCAATCAAGGATCCGCAGCGGGTAGGCTCGATGATCTCCGTTGATAGAAATTCCAAAAACCGGTTCGGGTGGATCTAAATAATCTTCTTCAGCTGAGGGGATCATGACAGCGTTGTCCAGGGCTGGGATGCCATCCACTACAACTCCACCCCACATAATTTCTTCTGTGCGGACCGTTGAGGCATGACCATCCTGGAGAAATTCCGCGAATCCAGGATCAATCTGAGCCAAGAGCTGGCCTTTCCATCCCGTAAAACCTGGAGGCGTTGTGTAGTCGGTCTTGCCGTACCATTCCACCCAGGCTGGCCAATCCGAACCGAATGTTTCTCCGCTGAGAGTTTCCAGGCTGTCAATTGCCAGGGCAAAATTCGTATTCACAGTAAGCCCGATTTGATTGGCTCTGACCAACTCCAGAAAAACCGCAATAAAACGGGGATCATTATTTGCCAGAATTATTTCTACTGCCTCCAGGTTCTCTGAACCGATGCCATCCAGGAGCTGGTACATCAGCGCAGTGGCTTCTTGATCTGTCAGGGCCGAGTCAGTATCCGTGGAGAGCTGTTGGGAAGGGCTCAGGTCTTGAGCCGAGTCCGGGGCCTGGCCAGCAATCTGACAGCTGCTTAATAGTATTAAGAATCCTATAACTAAAAATAGGGGGGAATACTTACGCTTGATATCCATTAAATCACCTCTAAAAGAAACTGCTAAATAATATCCCGAGAACGGGAGTTAAACCAAACTAATAAACAAACTTCCTGGATTAGTTTCACCGCAGCGCGGTATTGGAACTATGCTCCGGAAGGTTAAAACTAAATGTCGTACCCTGACCGAGGTCACTCTTGACTGAAATCTCACCGCCATGAGCTTCTACCAGCCCTTTAACAATCGCCAATCCCAGGCCAACACCACCGTCCAGGCCTTTGTCTCGGGTCCGGCTTTTCTCGCCCCGGTAGAATCGGTCAAATAAATGCGGTAAATCCTCCGGAAGGATCCCGCTTCCTGAATCGCTCACCTGGATTATTGTCAAGCTTTCATCGACCTCTGCCTGCAGGCTAATCGTCCCTGAGCTGGCGGTGTATCTTAAGGCATTGCTCACCAGGTTATCCAATATGCGGCTGAGTTTTTCAGGGTCAGCCCAGACCAGATCAATTTGCGGATCGACCGTTCCCTCCAGAACCACACCCTGGGTATTAGCCCGGGCAGCAAAACTTTCCAGCGTATCAGAGATCAGATCGGAAAGATCGATCCATTCAAAGTCCAGATTCAGGTAACCTGAATCCAGCTGGGCCAGCTCGAAGAGATCATCTATCAATTTGCTCATGCGCGTGATCTCAGCCTGGCTTTGGCTCAGGTAGCGCGAAACCGTCTCGGAATCCTCAACCACACCATCCGTGAGGGCATCGATCATCACCCGCAGTGAGGTGAGGGGCGTTCGCAGGTCGTGAGAAGCCCAGGCCACCAGATTCCTACGGGCTTCATCGAGGGCTTTTTCGTTTTCTGCCGCCCCTTCCAAACGGGCAGCCATTTCATTAAAAGCCTGGGAGAGCTGGGCGATCTCATCCTGTCCCTGCACCGGCACGCGTGTCGAAAAATCTCCCTCACTGAGCTGTTGGGCGCCGCTTGCGAGAGTTTCCAATTGCTGGCTGATGGTGCTGGAAAGAAAATAACCAAAGGCTATCGAAATGCCTCCCGCGAATAATAAAAGCAGGCTGCCCAGAGCCAGGTCGTGTTGGTTAATGAACATCAACCGGGCAGTGACCCAAACATTAAAAAATATCAAGCCACTGGCAAGGATATAACCCAGGATCATGGCGTAGCTGATGCGCGGCAGCTTCTGCCACCAGCCCAATTTATAGGAGCCAAAACCGAGAATCGTGGATGCCAGGCTGGTCAAACTTAGCACAATTAATAGATACATCAGGTCATCCAGGGAGGGGCTCATCACTACCTGGATCAGGATCAAGGTCAGGATCAGGGTGGCAAGGACAATAAAAACAAAACTCAGGGTGCTGGATCGTTTTTGTTTTGGGGCCATCTTAGATCTCCTCCCCGACAAATTTATATCCTACGCCCCACACCGTGCAGATCATTATTGGTTGGCTGGGATCGGTTTCGATCTTTTCCCGCAGGCGCCGGATATGGACCGTGACAGTTGAAGGATCCGTGTAGAGTTCATCTCCCCACACATCGGCCAGAAGCTGGGCCCGGGTGAAAACTTGCTGGGGATGCTGAGCGAAATAGTACAACAAATCAAACTCTTTGGCTGTTAGAGAGATTTCCTGGCCCTCAATGAGTACAGATCGGGAGGATGGTTCTACAATCACGCGATCAAATTCAATTTTGGATTTCGGTGAAGCTCCTTGGTCCGGATTGGCCCTTCTTAATACAGCCCTAACCCTGGAAACGATCTCCTGGGGGCTAAAAGGTTTGGTAACGTAGTCATCCGCGCCCAGATCCAATCCGCGGATGCGGTCACCAGGCTCACTTTTAGCAGTTAGCATGATGATCGGGATTTGGCGGTCATGGCGGATATGCTGGGTCAAACTCAAACCATCGATGCCCGGCAGCATTAAGTCTAAAACGATCAGATCAGGGGGATTATCCTTGATCTGGTCCAGCGCTTCGAAACCATCGGCCGCCTCGCGCACCAAGAATCCCTCCCTTTCCAGGTAGCGACGGACAACCTCCCGGATGGTTTCTTCATCATCAACGACCAGAATAGATATTTTTTTAGTCATATTTTCCAACTTTATGCGATCAGGTGTTTAAATCTCCCTGAACTTCATCCTAATTGTAGCAGGGGAATATTACAAAAGCATTAATGCTGCCATGATCCCTGTAAGATTTCCATAATCTTTGGATAAGAATTGGGTAAGGTTTGGATGGGATGATAAAGCCAGACAAAGGTGTCGATTCGATCATTTTTATTACCGCCCTGATTGAAGCGCACCACCCTAACTATTCACTGATGGAGGTGAATTTGATGAATAAGAAATGGTATGGATTAAGTCTTCTTGTGATCCTGGTTTTTGTATTGGCAGCTTGTTCTCCGCAAGCAGCAGCGACCCAGGTCATGGAAGACGAAAAAATGGAAGAAGAGGTTATGGCCGAAGACGAGGAAATGGAAGAGTCTGAGGATGAAATGGCCGAAGATGAAATGGCTGAAGATGAGGAAATGGAAGAATCCGAGGACGAGATGATGGAAGAAGAAATGATGGTGACCTCCTTCGTCGTCCGGATCGAGAATACCGGGGCCGCAGAAGGTCTGACAGTTCTTGCTCCCGGAGCCTATGAGCTGAACGATCATCCAGTATCCTTTTTCACCCCTGGCGAAGCTGACCGGGGCGAAGGCCTGGAAAACCTGGCCGAAGATGGCGATCCCAGCGTTTTGGTTGGCACCATCAATCAAATGATGGCTGATATGGACGATAGCATGGATGATGATATGGACGAGGGCATGATGAGCTTTGTAACAAATGTCTTCAACACACCAGTGGGTGCTGATGCTCCCGGTCCTGCCGGACCCGGCGCCGCCTATGAGTTTGAGATAGCCGCTTATCCCGGCCAGTATCTGACCTTTGCGACCATGTTCGTGCAATCCAATGACTGGTTCTTTGCTCCTGACCAGGAAGGCATCGCACTATTTGATGCTGACGGCGTCGCTCTCAGTGGTGATATCACAGAAATGATTTATCTATGGAATGCCGGCACTGAGGTTGATCAAACCCCCGGCGAGGGCGCTGACCAGCCCCCCAGCCAGGCTGCTCCCAACACTGGCAAAATCGAAAATGGTGTGGTTGAGCTGGTAGAAGGATTCAGCGATTATCAGATCGTAGTTACGATTACTCCCCAATAATATACTAGACTTCTCCTTCGAGGACCCCTTTTCATCCGAAGAGGGGTTCTCTGTGTTTAAGGAGCGGTAAGAGTTAAGTCGTAAGGGGTAAGGCGATGATGAATCAGTGGTCAGTAATCAGTGATCGGTATTCAGATGAGGTGATTCATTACCTGAACTGTCATTGCGAGAAGGCCGCAGGCTAAGCCTGTCCTGAGCGGAGACCGGAGGTCGCAGTCGAATGATGGCAATCTGCATTTATGTTGGCAATAATTTCTATTAGTTGGTGAATTCCTTAATTAACCGAATCCCCATTAAATAATCATACTTCTCTAATAACGTTACTTAAGATTGCTTCCCTTCACTCCGTTCAGGGCAGGCTGTTATTCGCTTCGCTTTCTGCCTCGCAATGACAGTTAACTAAGGTGTCAGTTAGAAAATCCCAAATTATTCGGGGTTCTGATTATCTTCCGGGGGCCCTTGCTGTGCAGTCGGCTGAGGACGGTCCAAACCGGTATCTTGCCAGGAAGCAGGATCCTCCAGGGATTCCAGGTGAGTATCGACCGTAAGGTTCGGCAGGGCCTGGCGCAGATCCAGCTCGACAGCTTCCGCCAGATCGTGTCCGTGCTGAATGGTCCAATCCCCGGGGACTAACAAATGAAAGGAAATAAAGGCCCGTGTTCCTGCCTGACGTGTCCGAAGAGCATGGATCACGATCCCAGTTTGGCGGTATTTTTCCAGAATACCGGAAATGATGGTTTGCTGTTCGGGGGGCAATCCAGTATCCATCAGGCCCAGGACCGATTTCCGGATGATCTGAAACCCGGACCAGATGATATTGGCTGCCACCAGGATTGCCACAACCGGATCCAGCCGGACCCAGCCGGTGAGCGCGACCGCGCCTACCCCGACAATCACGCCCACGGAAGTCCAGACATCGGTCATTAAATGTTTGGCATTGGCTTCGAGAGTGATAGAGTTTGAGCGTTTGCCTGCCTGCATGAGGACCAGGCCGACCACCAGGTTAATTACAGAGGCAGCCGCCGAAACGACCAGCCCCAGGCCGACTTGCTCGATGGGTTTTGGCGTGATCAAGCGCTGGACAGCCGTAAAGGCGATGGTCAGGGCAGCGATCAGGATCAGGGTTCCTTCGATGCCGCTCGAAAAATATTCCGCCTTGCTGTGGCCGTAGCTGTGCTCTTCATCGGGTGGGCGGGCAGCGATGGTTAACATGGTCAGGGCAATCACGGCACCTACCAGGTTGACGATCGATTCAATCGCATCAGATAACAAACCCACCGATCCGGTCATCAGGTAGGCCAGGGCTTTAATGGCCATCGTCAGCAGCGCAGCGCCGATCGATAGCCAGGCAAATCTGGTTAAGGAGGGTTGTTTTTCAGGGGATGATCCCATAGCTGGATTCCGTCTTGTCTGATTGGCTGTCGGCCAGATCCAAATCACCCGGGCAGATCTTATTGGTTAACAGGACCTGATTCTTATATTGAGCCTATATTATATATCTCTCTATAGGATAAAATACCTTGGAAATCACAATTGAGGTATAAACTATGCGACCTTTTGAACTAACACTCAGTATTCTGGCCATTTTTACTGCTTTAGTCTTCTTCCTGCCCAAAACTCTAACACGCTGGAAATCCAGGATCCTGCCTATCGTTCTGGGGTTGGCTGCCCTGGCCCAGATCACACTGGAGGGATTCCGCTGGCAGCTCTGGCCGTTGATGATTGCCACCCTGCTGCTGGTACTCTTGGAACTGACCAAGAAGGAAGGTCAGGGAAATAAACTACTGACCAGCCTGGCTTTGATCCTGGTATTGATCTCAATCGCTGGCGCAGTGGTTTTCCCTGTTCCTGATCCTTTTCCGATGACCGGTCCCTATCAAGTAGGGACCCGGGAGATCCATCTGATCGACCCCAGCAGGAATGAGATCTACGGCACCGATCCGTCTGCTCCGCGGGAATTCATGGCTCAGATCTGGTACCCGGCCAAACCAGGCTCAGCGGATCAGCAAGCCCAATGGATGCCGGATATCAAATATGCCGCACCCGCCATTGCTGAAAAATTAAATTTGCCCTCCTTCACCCTGGGCCATCTCAAGTATGTCCTGGCCAACGCCTTTCTGGAGGCCGAGCCGATCCAGGATGGGAGCACCTTCCCGGTTTTGATCTTCTCACACGGCTGGGAAGGATTTAAGGAGCAGAATATCTACCAGGTGGAAGAGCTGGCCTCTCACGGCTACGTGGTGATAGGCATCAGCCACACCTACGGATCCATGGTGACTGTCTTCCCGGACGGCCGCCAAGTACCGACCAACCAAGACGCCCTTCCTGATGGCGTCAGCGATGATGCTTACGACCGAGCCTCGAATCTTCTGGTCCAACAGTGGGCTGGAGATATCGTCTGGACCCTTGACGAGCTGGAGAGTATGGATCAGGAATCCAGTGTCTGGTTCCTTTCTGGGAAAGTTGATCTGGACCGGGTGGGTGTGTTTGGCCATTCAACGGGAGGCGGTGCTGCAGTGGAATTCTGTCTGGTGGATGAACGCTGCCAGGCCATTTTCGGTATGGATGTCTGGGCCGAACCGGCCCTGCCTGAGATCCTTGAGCTGCACCTGACCCAGCCCGCCCTGATCCTGCTCAGCGAAAGCTGGTACAGCCCGAATGAATCGGACCGGAACTATGAGCTGATCGGAACATTGGCTGAGAGGGCTGAAAGCGATGTGGACGAGATCGCTCTGATTGGGACCCGGCATTACGATTTCACCAGCCTGCCCCTGCTGACTCCCCTGGCTGCCCAGCTCGGCTTAAAAGGGCCAATCCCCGGGACATTGGGCCTGGAGATTATCAACGCTGAAACAGTGGCTTTCTTTGACAAATACCTTAAAGGGGATAAATCCATCAACCTGGAAAAGATTTCCAACCAGTACCCGGAAGCCTTGTGGATTGTAAGACCCTGATATTCCTGCTGCAAAAGAAACAAATTGGCGGTAATGAAAGGTAGTCGGACAGCGTCAGAAAATGAAGAACCAATAAAAAGATTTTCAATTAAGCAAAGACTGATCCTTTAACTGGAGTACTATGACAGAAAAAGAAACTAAAATCAAACGGATTACAAACTGGATCGTGTTTTTTTCTATCCTGCTGTTATTTTTTACGATCCCCCATACCCTGGAAGATTTTGCAACAGGCGAGCCGGGCAATGCCGGTATACCTGCGCCCTTGATCGCTCTGGTAGTTTCGGTGATGTTCGGCCTGCAAGCCCTGGGGCTTTATTGGCTCGGACAAAATCTCCGCAGCGGCATATGGGTTCAACTGGTTGTTGGTGGTTTCTGGCCGCTGGCAGCTGGCCTGGCTCAAGTTCCCAGCATTCTTAGCGAACCGACCTATCGCTCCGGGTTCATCTCGGTAGCCTATGTGGTGGGGATTCTCGTGGTTGGGATCCTGCTGCTGGTAAATTCCGCAATCGGATTAGGAAAAAATAAACCCCAGGCTTAAGTTATAATTAATATATGAGAAATCCTATGAATAAGAAATCGAATCCTGCCTCCATGATCGTAATGATGGCTGTAGTTGGTATACTGGTTACGGTCATTGGCGGGGATTTTAATATTGGCTCTTATTTTGAGGGGCTGGACGTGAGCAATACTAAGGTCCTGCTGGACTATATAAATATCGGCCTCGGGTTCCTGGTCCTGGCAGGGGTATTCATCTTTTTCATGGTGCGGGTTGCCAAAGATGACAAAGAGTATTTCTGGGACTTCAATAAAGGTGATAATCAGAAAGATGACTTATAAGTTGAAAGTCGAATAAGAGACAGAAACCACGATGATGTAAATCGTTAGTCATTATCCGATTTGGTTTCAGTAGAAGTAAGTTTTAGGGGCGATCCACCTTTCCTGAGCGGAGTGAGTTTTTTCTCGCGAAGTCGAAGAAGTGGGTCGCTTTTTTTATTTAAAACTATCGTTGAGAGCGGGGGGAAACACAAATCCTGATTTGAAGTTCGTTATCGATTTCCATAATACGATTGATATTTCTTCTGGACCTCTGTTAGCTTAGATTTTCCTTTGACAGCGGTCCCAAATAGCTGATCGTAGAAGGTGCTTCCCTGGGTTAGCAATTGGATTAGTGGGAGCAGCCACAGGAAGGGAATAAAAAGAATAATTATTTTCACGAGCTCCCTGCTAAAAGCCGATCTGAAAGTGGGTTTATTTCCCTGGAAATCGACAATTTTCAATCCAAAAATCAATTTCCCGATACTCCTTCCGAAAAAATGAGAGCAGGAACCCAAAAACAAACTGGGCCAGCCAATGGCCCAGAAGGATAGAAGAACCAACGGAATTATTTCTCCGCTCAATACATTATCGATCAGCAGCGTCTCAAACGATACAAGGTTTGCTCCCAGCGATTGGATTAGCTGGAAGGATCCTTCTATTAAATAGAATAAACCCGCAATCACAAACATCCCGAGGAAATTATTTATTCCGAAATCGAATAAAAAGGCCAGGATCCTTCTTCCAGGATACATCTTCCTCTCCTACTGCAGATCAAGCATCGGTTAACTTTGGCAGTTTCTTTTCAGTATATAAATTTTCTTTCAGAAAAGGAAGACCAGCCACAAATCTATTATTTTCCAGTTTCACCCCTTAATAATATAACTCACAGAGATAGTTAGTACAGATTGCTTCGTCCCCCTTACCTGCGCTCGGGGTCCTCGCAATGACAGTTCGTTCGGTCCCCGGTCACTTTATCCCCGTTTTCTGACCCCGGTCGAATGCGCAGCATTCATCCAGTCGGGCGCAAAGCGCCCCTCCCCACCTAACAGAATTATCATCTCCGTAACCGGTTAGATTTCCTATAATGAAAGTATCAAAAAGGGAATTTGGTTATGGTAAATCAACACCCTGACAAAGAACTGCAAATCAAAAAAGGCCAGCTCTGGGAGCTTTGGTTAATTTCGCCGACCCGGGAGCTGATCCTGGGGGCTTTCCCGACCCTGGAAGAGCTCAATCAAGCTCAGATCACGCTCTACCACAGCTGGGAAAATCCACGCTTATCCCAGCGATCAAAACCCGTCACTTCTGAAAGTTGATCTAAGAGAAACTCACCTATTCACCCTTACACTAACTCACAAGGTCTCCAAATATATGACAAAATCTTCTCCATTTATTGAACTGAACGACTATTGGCTCTCGATCACCCGGGAGGATTTTCCTCTGCAGGGTTTCGGGAAGTGGATGATGCATACTGATGAACCTCATCAGCTTTTCAAGATCCTCAGAGATGAACTGCTGGACGGCGGTTTCCCGGACGCGTTTTCCATCAAAACCAGGTCAAAGCCGAAAAAAGGTGTTGTTGGCGAGGTGTATATTTTCACCGCGCCCTATACGGACCGGGAAAAGGTACTGCGCGTCGCGGAGCAGCTGCGGGTGTTGAACGAGAAATATAACTTCGACCTGATGGGGCCGCTTTTATTCAAGACTGATCTGCACAACACCTGGTGGAGGAATGTGTCCGCTGTCGGGGACGGCTATCACGAGCTGCTCGAACAGCAAAACTGGATCTATAAATATAAAGCCGGCAAGCTGGTGGTGAACGCAGCCATCGAAGCACTGCATCGGGTCCTGGAAAAACCGCCAGAGGATGCAGACCCGGAGTTCGGTATCATTCGTTCTTTGCTACCGGAAGAGTTGTTTGCTGGGGAAGGAAAGTAAGGAGACTGGGAGACTGAAACAAGTGTCTGAAAACATGAAAATGACAGGGGGGGGGAAAGGCTGGCGGATCATAAAAAAGATCCTTGGGTTTATCCTGCCTTTTGTTATTTTGATTGCCATCCCGGTTGTTTTAATCTGGATCTTCTCAGCTTATCCTTACAAATCCACTCCTGATAATCGCCAGGATTTTCTCGAACAGAATTGGGATCGTTATATCACCCGGGGCGCCAAATGGATGGAGTCCTATGATGTTGAAGGTTTTGAGCTGACATTATGCCCTTTCTCAGATGATGACTGGGATGAAAATATAAGCCCAGAAGAAGCTGGATTTATCTGTGGGGATGTCACCGTTCCTTTATTTCATGATCTGCCTGAGGGAGAGACAATTACAATTCCTATCGCCATCTGGCCAGACTATGAAAATCCACCCATTCAAACACCCCTGTTCATCACCCACGGAGGTCCCGGAGGATCTGCTTTGGATATGTACCCGCGCTGGTTCTATCCAAATCGTATTGGAGGAGAGCGGGATCTGGTCTTCATTGATCAACGTGGTACTCGTTTTGCTGCTCCGAATTTAATGTGTCCTGAAGTTACTGAATCTTCTTCTGATGGCTTAGAGGATTATCAGGATTATCTATCCTACTGCCGGGCCAGACTGGCCGGAAAAGGGATCAACCTGAATGCCTTTAATTCACCTGAAATTGCCAGGGATATTGAAGTGGTCAGACGGGTTTTGGATTACAGCCAGATCAACTTTTATGGCGTTTCGTATGGTTCTCATATCGGGCAATATTTGGCCGCCTTTTACCCAGAAAGCATACGCTCACTTATACTGGACGGGGTTGCGCCTATCCCCCTGGATTATTTGAATCGGTCAGTTTCAACCCATGACAGGATATTGAACCAACACATTAGTAACTGCGAACAGGATCCCATTTGTGCTGAACAATATCCAGATCTCTTGGCGAGACTGGAGCAAACAGTAGCTCGCCTGGACAAAGACCCGGTTTCACTCAGGTTCCACGTTCCAAACAGTCTCTATTCTTTCACTGATAATGTAGATGGCGAGATTTTCTATAATTACATCCTGACATCATCCTATCTAGATCACACCTACGCTTCCCTACCCTATATCATCCAGCAGTCCGAAAAAGACCATTATGATTCATTGGTCGCATTTTTTGAAGCGTATATGATGAAGGATCTTACTGCTACCGGTTTATACTATGCAGTCATTTGCGCAGAGCACTCGCTCATCACTCCAGTCAATACTAATGAAAACATCCTAAGCCCCTCGATGTTAAGCTGGGAGGAGCAAGACCAAGAGGAATATCAAGAACGATGTTCTCACTGGAAATTGGATCGCCCAGACGAAATGTTAACAGTAATGCCCAAATCAAATGTGCCCACTTTGTTATTATCCGGTCTTTTTGACCCTGTAACACCACCAGGATATGGTGAAATAGCACTGGAGAGTTTTCAGCTAGGACAGCATCTGGTCGACCCGGTGGGAGCTCATGGGGTAGCTTTCAACGACAAATGCACGAAGAATATTCTTGAAGAGTTTCTAGATAATCCGGAAGTAATAATCAATCCAGAATGTTTAAAAGATCCAGATCGTAAAAAACCAACCGTTCCCCCAGAAGCCATTTCAAGCCCAATCATCAGAGAAGCTGAAGATATCACAGGTTACACTTATCTATTTTCAGGCTTGATATTCCTCGTGATGCTCCCAAGTTACATTATCAGCGGGATTCGTTGGTTAATTAGGAAAAAGAAAGGCACCTTACCCGAGAGATCTCCCCGTGAAAAAAGGCTGATCCGTTTGTTTGAACTCGCCAGCTGGGTATTTATACTATGCAATATAGGTTTTGGAATCGGGTTAAATTACTTTATCAATTTACTCTCAGAGTACCCCGGTTATTGGCAAGCAAACGCCTTCCCAGCACAAGCTCGCGTTATTTTAATAATCCCACCGCTTCTGATCCTGGTGCTGCCAGCTGTGGTGATCCCAAGTTTCATGTTATGGAAGTACAAAAAGAATGTATTTCGCCGATCCTATTATCTTCTCCATGTTCTATACTGTGGAGGTTTTGGATTCTATCTCATTTCATCCGGCCTGCTCCTGGCATGGGCGAGATAGTTCGGGCTGTTGAAAATTGTAAGTCGATTAGGGGTGGAGAGACCGGGATGATGAGACAGGAATAAAGAGACCGGTTTGGAGTGCAGCGACTCCCTATACTGCCTGGAAAGCTTTTAGCGGGTTTCAATTTCCCCCTTCCCGGTGATGTCTAATTCCGTCCATAAAAGGCGCATAAGGAAAAAGGACGGAAATCCTATCTTAGATCAGAATTCCGTCCTTCCTCGTCCCTTTCAATCCTAATCAGAGTCTTCTAGATCCACAGGACAACACCGGTATTCCTGTGATTTTTCAAGGAGCTCAATTTGTCTTTTCATGAGTTCGTTTTTAAGTTTCTTCCGGTCGAGATCAACTTTGATCTTCTCCTTCAGGCCAGGCTCGCAGGTATCGCACTCATCGAGACACCCTCGAACCAGAATGCCTGGAGTTGGCAGAATTTCCTCACGGTTCCAGGATAATTCAGCGATGATCTCTTTGGATGGTTTTCCCGCCGGACTTAATAATCCTACATCTACCAATTCTTTATCAACCTGTTTCAGAACAGTCTGGCGTAATTTAACATCTATTGGTTCATCCACGAGCACAGTTGATCGGGTTGATGCCCTGGTGCTGAAGGCTATATCATCATTCCGCATCTTTGCTTCCTGATCATTGACCATTTGTCTATGTTCCAGCGCGCTGATTCGGGCCACATGTTCAACTTCCAGACGATCCTTCCGATCAGCTGATATAGCCTGCGGAATGATTTTTATGCTTCCCTTGTTATCATAAGGAATTTTTTGGTAAGCCCCTGTCGGTGCAACTGGATCGACAATTCTTCTAGTAATAGCTTTAAGACTGAAGCTTACCTTCTGGACCTTGTTGATTTTATGGAATATGTAAGTTACGGCTCGACATTGATTGGGATTCTGGATAATTCTGGTTGAGGCCTCATAGTGGGCTTCCGATTCACCTTCAGCATGACTCCTGCGCTCAACCTCACCCACAGCTGTAGAACTTTTAGCCCTAACACTGGCAGCCACATAAGCCGATGATGCCTCTGCGTGTTGTGATAAGCTTTGGGAAAAAGCCCTGGTCGATTCGGCATCGTAATTTCCTCCAGAACCTCCACCACCGATCTTTATTAGCCCCAGGATATTTATATCTGCCCCAGCTCCCCCCTCAGACCAAGACTCTTCAAAAGATGAAGAACTTACTCCGCTCTGGTTAACAGTCAGGTCACTGACCGCTCTTGCCATTCCTGCTGTAAAGAAGGATTCCTCGGATGTAGTCTCATGCCGGTAGGAGAGTCCAGACTCGGAATCATAGGACCATCTCGAGTGTCTGTCGCTGGTATAGAGCCGGACCTTTTCTCCAGGCAGGAGGGTAGTTGAATAGATGGGATCACCTAGAACAAGGTCTCCCGAACAGCGTTTAAATTGGAAATACAACACCAACTCAACCTTGATTCTATTTTTCCTGTCTGGTGAGTAAGTCCAATACGGTAATAGGTATCGCAGATTCAAAGTATCGCAGATTGGTTGATTACTGAGTTCCGGGCAGCAATCCAATTTTGATGTTTTTACCACCTTCTCAATATTAGCCATTTTTTTCCTCCTCTTTTTCCAAATCCACTTTTCTCCAAGCTAGTTCCTATGGCCCCATAATTCACCTCCTGGCATTCAAATAACTCCTGATAAAGTTCGCGGAAATATGATACATAGAGATTGATTGGCTAGATCTGGAGACATTCCCAACCTGGTTTCATGAATAAAGAGCATCATCATTTCGTGAAAGAATATCCCCGCTTACGGAATATCAGGCCTTTCCGGTGTTGGCCTTGATCCAATTGCTATTACCATTGCATCTCGAATCATCTGGATAAATACTGGACCAAAGCTTTTCATTACTACATCAATACGTTCGGCTGGTTCTTCTGGAAGAGGAACTGTATCAATCGCCACGCTGTAGTTTTTTTCAATTCTTTTTTCCATGGGTTTTCTCCTTTATAGATATCCAGTAATTATTGGGTTTAAGGCACAATCCCTGGTGCAAAAAAAACACTGCTATAAGAATAAATAGCAGTGTTCCTGGAGACAACTTTGATTGGTTATATCGATGAGTTATTAAGATAATGCCTTATATATTCTTTATAGCATTAATAACTAGCGGAAACAATAGGAGAAAATTCTACTGCCAACCCAGTTGGATTTTTTCCTGTTCACAATTACATTTTTCAAATCTCGTGATTGATCCATGATTTTTTTGGGGGGAGGCAACGTAGTCCATCTCTCTCGGGGATGATTACGTGGACCACATCTTTAAGATTTATCCCGGGAAACAAGAAACCTCCCTTAAGGGAGGTTTGCGTTTATGCAGCCCCTGGATTTATCCAAGGTTATATAATTATCAGTTAATTATTCCAAGGATTTAATTATCACAATTCTTCATCTGTGAATAATTTGATCACTGTCCGCAGCGCCTGGATTTGATGAGCCACAATAATGATCTGTTGGACTAACTCTTTCCTTTCAGCTATATCTTCCGCAAATCTCTCCTGCGCATTAATATCTTCGCGCAGCAGAATCAGCACAGCGAGTTTTTCTTTTAACGCTGACTGAACGTTTTTTTTCAGTTTTTGGGTTTCTCTAATTTTTCTCTTATTCATCATCAATATTTTAAGAACCTGAGCAATCTACCTGTAATATCTATCTGAATTATAAAGGTTTTTAGCAATTCCGGTCCAAGGAATCCGACCATGTCGCTGGCCGGGATAACCGGATTCATCATTAGAGGTATACCTTAAACATACATAATCGTAGGGACAAATGATTTCAAAAACTATCTGTTCAGGGTGAAATAAAGCTGATAAGCTACAAACAACCACCTATTGATGAGGAGAATAAATGTCCAAGTACAGCCCAATTACCGAGTTCCTCAAGAACCAACCAAGTAATAAACGCGATCTAACTGTTACTTTTGAGACATTAGAAAAAGTTCTTGGTTTTTCACTGCCAAAATCAGCCCACACTCATCAACCATGGTGGGCGAACGAAAAAGAGGGTAGCCACACTCAGGCCCGAGCATGGATGGAGGCTGGATGGAAAGTGGAATCCGTTGATTTTTCAAAGCTCCGGGTGAGATTTATAAAGGAATCGGGGGCTAGAATAGGTCAATCAATTACAAAAGCGATTACCAAAATACCAAATACAATCAAGGAGAACGAGGAAATTCCTCAACATATTTCCACTCAAGAACCATTAAAAGACAATAACCAACGGGTTGTTTTGGTATCCTGTGTAAAAAGTAAAACTTCAAAACCCATGCCAGCTCAAGATCTATATACCTCCGATCTGTTCCATAAAACTTCGGCTTATGCCAGACTGGTAGGGGACAGCTGGTATATACTCTCAGCTAAATATGGTTTACTGGTGCCCAACCAGATTATCGAACCATACGAAAAGACTTTGAATAAAATGGCTGCGGCAGAGAGAAAAATCTGGGCATCAAATGTACTAGAGTCATTAAAGGATATTGTTTCTCCTGGTGATGAAGTGGTATTCTTAGCCGGAGATCGTTATCGGCGAGATCTTATTGAAACTCTAGAAGAGTGGGGCTGTAAAATATACATACCGATGGAGGGATTATCTTTCGGAAGGCAATTGAGTTGGTTGAAAAAGGAGCTTAGACAGTAGCATAAAACATAAACTCCCACATTTATAGTGGGAGTTTATTGATTACAGACCTATCCGCACACAAATCTTACTCATGGGACACTCAGCGCAATCGGGATTATAAGCATGGCACCAATTTCGGCCTATACTCCAAAGCGCGCCGTCAATTTCCCCTGGAAACTCTGGGTTTAGTTTTCTAGCTGCTTTTACAGCAGCGGCTTCCGAAATTTCATGAGAGACACCCAGACGGAATAAAACCCGCATGGTATGTACATCGGGTTTAATGTCCATGGTTTTACGATCCATGTCACTGAAACTGATCCCATAGGCTTTTTCAATCAGCAGCACGGACATATTTGCTATACCTGGACCAACCCCATAAATTTCCTGAAAAAAGCGGTTGATTTCTGAGGCGGTATTTCCCGTCCAAATTTTGGAGGCATCTCCCTCATAATCGGAAACCACCCGGGAGGTTAATTCCTTGATAGTTCTCGGAGCAGCGGTTTTGTAGCGCATCTTTTTGGGAAGACGGGAGATCACCTCGCCAATTTCTTCATTAGACATTAAATCTATTTTGAACGGATCCAGATGCCCGAGCTCCTGCTGCAGGTAATAGGGGATGGTCCAGATAATATCAGCTTTGGTCCCCCGGTCGAGACAAACCGCCATAGCAAAAGCGTATGGATTACTCTGGATTAAATCATCCGCTATGGGATGCAGAGTGGGGAATAATTCTTCTGGGTCATCCTCTTCGCCAAATTTTAGCAAGGCAGCTACGATATCATTGAGCTCGGAATCAGGAGAGACATTTTTGAGTATAAAATCGGTAGTATTCAGAGGGGTTAGAGCATACCAGTTAAATGAGAATGCTTGTTCGCGATCCTGGTCGAGATTCTTCACAGTAGTTAAACCATCCCCTGGCTGACCAGATTCTGTGCTGACAACCAGGATTGTTAATGGAGGCAGCTGATGTTCAGCGCAGTAGTGCATGATTAAACCCAGCGGCTGGGAAATAGCTATGGGCGGCATACCAATATAATCCCCCGCAACTTTATAAGTAAGGACCTGGCGGTTGTGAGCAGCATTAATCAGGATGGGCCAAATTTGCAGGGCGCGCTGGGAGAGGTTCATGGGTTGGTCCTTTTCAGATGGGATGATCTACGGAGATGAGATAATCTTTCCTGTTTTGTCCATGATTGAAAATCCTCTGGTGCGCAGGAATTCGTTGGCTTCCTTTCCCCCATTGTAGGTCAGATGATCCAGCTCCTTACCAGTTGCCAGTTTGGCAGCGATATTAATCAAGTATTTAGGTGGGTACTGGCGGCCGTCCACGATGACGTTGTATCTTCTAGAGCCTCTACGTTTGGGAACCCCTTCCCGGTCGATGATCTTCCCAGCTTCCAGAAGTTGGGCTCTAGAAATCTTTTTAGGAATCATGTGTATCCCCTTTCTCAAAATCTTAGTATTATCGGACTCTTTCCGTAGGCTTCTTTTATTATCCCCATTTCTTTTAAGACTGCTGCAATATGGGACCCGTGGCGAGGAGTATATGGTGTATGTTCTTGAATCCATTCACCAAATCCTCCCGGAGGTGGATCCGTCATACTGAAACCTCCAGGAACTGTCTTCCCCCTAAAAGCCGTTTCGATTTCATTGATCATTTTTTTAGTAATATGCGGCCGACCTGAATATTCAATATAGAAACCACCAGAGGTGTCTAATGTATATTGAAAAACCGATCTACCAGACAATGTGTTAATTTTTGGCATAATCACTTCCTATATTCCTCTTCTAAAACTTTATAACCGCAATCTCGGAGGTATTTATATGTTTCTCGAATCTTGTATTCGATCGGGGGAACATAAATAACACAGCAATCCCTGCCTCGGGTAAGCAATACTCTGTAAGAATTCTTCCTCAAATTGTTGGCGTCAACAATACGATGGGAATCTCGATATTTTGAAGCGTATTGATTTGACCATTCACCGCCTTGGCGGATAAAGTCTGTACCCCACCCGAGTAAACAGGCATCTAGTTCTAAGCCTTGAGCGCCAAACTCAGTGGCTACGCTCTCTAAATTTGTACAAGACCCAGGTGTGCCGATTGGTTCTCCATACCATTTGCCATATTTTCCTGGGCGAACCTCAAAAGGACTCTTAAAACCTTTAGGAATGCCATGATCTTTTAACTCTTTATCCCTCGCAGAAGCAACCATACCGTATCTTGCATCCGTATGCTGATCATAACGATCTTTTAAATATGTTTTTGCTATATCTAAATCGTGCGTCATTCTCAAGTTGTAACCACTTCGCTCAAGATCCTGACTAAGTTGGTTAGCTTTTTCTGAGTCTCCATTTAATAAATATTTTACAAAATCATATAACTGACTTGCTAAATGAAAACGAATTGTATTTGATAATTCTAATGTCTTTCTAATGGACACATTTGGAAATCCAGTAAAGTGATCCATTATCTCAGGGGAATCTGGAATAAAAACATCCCAATTCTCGGGAGACCCAGACTTTGCTATTGCATCTTTCCATTGTCCCAGGCCAGCTTCTTCCCCAATATGTATCTCTTGACCTGAACCAATCAACCCCACTACAACACACCAATCCGGGACTCTTTCCGCAAATTGAACAAAAAGCTCTGGTTCAGAGAGCCCAACAAATTCTGGTGCCAATGATTTGTGTTTTGCTTGAACTTGAGCAGAATCAAAAGCGCGTTGTGCCTCATCGTAGATCAAAATATGGTGAGGTGGAACTCGATCAGCGTTTCTGGTAAACGTTTTTACGTATTCATGAACACCACGCACAAATGCTTTCCCCCCTCCTCCGGCGGATTTAAGTTCATATTGCAGCACTTCGACCAAAGGACCGTTTCCCGAAAGAAAAACCGCTGGTGCAGAAGGCTTTTCACCGTTTTCACGCTCAATTGACAAACTATCCAAATATTTTGCATGAGCTAGTTGAAGTCCTACCAGGGTTTTTCCGGATCCGGGTACACCACAAATTAATATGAGAGAGCGTCGGCCCTTTGAAGCAGTCTCATGAACAATCGTAGAACAATCCATTAAGGTTGGTTCAGTTTCCGCAGCTGCTCGGTGAATTCTCGTCAAAGATCCAGAATTGAACAACTCTCTAGCGGCCTTAATCAAAGATGGTAATGGCCGATACGAATCCAGGGATAAAAACCTAACAACATTAACTATAGGATTTTCCGGTTGTTGAAAATCTTTACAGAAATCAAAAAGCATGTCGGGACTAACGATATAAACTCCCGAATCCGTTAAAACATAATCCATTCCTTGGGTCATAACCAAAAAACATTTAACAGTAATATCAGCACATTCACTGTGGTATGCTTTGAGGTCTCTAGCATAAGCAAAGGTCTGATCAACATCTGCTTGAGAAGGGTAAAGCTTTCCTTTAAATTCGATCACTAATACAACCCCGTTCAAAAGTAGAACAGCATCAATCCGTCTAGATTCTAGCGGTATAGTGAATTCAAGAATGATTGAGCCATTTACTCCGAGACTATTATCTGCATGCACAAGTTGTTTAGCAACTGACTGGAGAATCTTGATTGAATCACGCCAAGCTTTAATTTGACTCTCGCCGGCATCGGATATATATTCTTTCAATCTATCAATTGTTAATTCAGACATTTAGAGCAACGGATGAGGAGATAAAATCATTCGTATGCCAGAAAAGAGATATACACGATTAACCGGAATAGAACGTGAAGAAATAAGCAGAGGA
>Ga0307990_1000867_pt1 | contig 26070 bp, 22 predicted proteins | sample EllFjometagen129_FD_203168 | JGI IMG/M metagenome (GOLD analysis project Ga0307990, IMG submission 203168) | Marine microbial communities from Ellis Fjord, Antarctic Ocean - #129 | ecosystem: Environmental > Aquatic > Marine > Unclassified | place: Southern Ocean | collected 2014-10-08
ACAAAATCAGCAACAGGCGGAGTTGTTGGCATAGAGCAATTCCAGTCCATTTCAAAACCACTTCCATTTGTATTTACATCTGAATAAAAATGAATTGTTATAGAACCACCTGTACTTGTAATAATTCAGGGAAGTGAGCCATTACAAAACTTACCTAAGGAAGGTGTACCTGTACCAACTCCATCATGAACTTCAACATAATCATAACCACAATTAGTTTCCAATTCAATATCTAAGCTAATAAATTCAACCGTAACACTTGAAGCGCCTGAGGGTGAAATAATAAAAATTCCATCTTCATTATCACCGTAGTTTGCTGTTGATCCTCCACTATCAAACAATGTTCCATCACAGGCTGTTTCGGTTACTGTACCTGTTGTAGGCATTATGTATTCACATGGATTGCTAGGATCAATGCTAATATAATCGATTTGAATATCAACATCACTACCACATACACCATTTGTTGCAGTTAAAGTAACAGTATAATCTCCAAGTACAGTATATACATTTACTGGGTTTTCATCAGTACTTGTATTTCCATCTCCAAAGTCCCATAAATAAGTAAGAGCATTTGTGCTTGTGTTTGTAAATGTAACTGTTGCAGGTACTGAACAGAATATTGTTTCATCGGCAGTAAATGAAGCTGTTATTGTTAAACTATTAACATCATAATTTTTACTTAATGTATCATTTGCTGTATAATCATCAGTTGTTCCGTTAGGGTTTTCTGTAAAAGCAGTAAATGTATGATTACCTATTGTGAGTGTCATTGAAGGAAATGTAACAACATCGGATGCATATTGTACCAAATTACCAGACCAATTAAATGTTGTAACTGCTCCACCATCAATTTGATAATTAACATCAACAGATGTGAGATTAATATTACCCATATTTCTAATCGTTACTTGTGGTTGAATATCCTGCACACAATCATACAAATCAACAGGAACATCAATGCTAAATACTGACGCATCATTATCAGAAGCAACATTAATGATGTCAACTGTACCAATATATGGCTGACGGTCTTGTTTTGTTACAACAACATCTGCTTGACCGGGTGAAGCAAAAGCAGGAAAAGTTAATGTTACCGAAGTGTTTGTGCCCGTATATTGAGCATCAAGCAAAACACCTGCCTGAGAAATTGCAACATAGGCATATTGCTCTGTATTTACAAGTAAAGAACTTGTTCCAACAACAATAGGATCGACATAAGAAACTGTTAATGGATCAGGTTTTGTTATATATGCCATTAAGGATGGGTCGCCCATAAGGTGATAAATTTCCCAGTAATATTTTTTTAGTGATGAACTAGAACTTTCTACTGACAAGTTTCCACAATGGATCATTTCGGCAGCAGTTATATACCAATAAGCTTCAGGTTCTCCATGAGTATGCCACATTCCGTCATATGTACCTCTGTCTGTATTACTATAATTATGATTTTGTGCATTTGCTGCTGTAATACTTAATGAGCTTAATCCTACTCCCCACCAAAAATCTTCATCCCAATATGTTGAATTTGAACCACCAATATATCCAATTGCACCTTTTTTAGGAGCATATAAGATCTCTTCACCAAAACAATCATTTACTTCAAATTTATTAGAAAGACAGCAATTTCCTATCATAAGTGGATATTCATCAGTATTAGCAAGACCGGGAATATTTGGTATAGTAAAACTTGGGTCTGCCCAACCATTTTGATCACAATGTGCAGTATAATTTGCAAATCCAAGTCCACTGCTAATTTTACTAATAATATCAGCTGAAGCTCCTGGTGCATCTGAATCCATTACTGAATACTGCCATGAAGTATTGCCATAATAATATGCATAAATATCAGTATATCCAGCACCTGCATTAAAATATTCGTTTATACCATAACATATTTGCCCATTACCGTGAGATGGTGCAAAACCTGCATCACATCCTGCAACAAGTAAACATTCATCTAGAAAAAGATCACTAGGCCATGTATATTGTTCGTGCATTAATGTTTTTTCAATTATTGACTGTAGTTCAGTAGTATTTCCAGCAGAAAAACGGCCATAATACATATCTGGAATATTATCGCTTGCTCCATCATAAGTACAATAATACAAATCTGAAACATGACTACCGGTTGTTCCGCTGTATGCAGGTACTTCTGCATAATCTCCAACAAATAATACAAATGTAGGTGTTGGGACTTCGGTTAAATAAAGATTTTCAAGATAATTATGAATATCTGTTGTTGTTGTTCCAATCACATCAGTATAGCCTTCAATAACTTTAAATCCTGTTTTTGTTTTCCACTCAATAAATGGCTGCAATGTAGTTTCAAACGCAGGATCAGCAACAATTATGTACGTTATAGGATAGGTAGTAATAGCATCTTTTGTAGCATCCGGTACATAATTAAGCATTAATCTAAAACTAGATTCAAAATATGGAGAATAATATTTCTTTTTTAATTGATTTGTTAAAGGAATATCTGCATTAACAAAAACTATCTCAAATTCAATATTGTTATAAACTTTTAAAATATTTTGAACAGGATTATACCTAAATGGAGATATTGAAACTGTTCCAAACCTTAATCCTCTCATAATACCCGAAACATTAACCTCTACCATTTCATCCTGATTAAAATCATCAATTTGATATGTAGCCTGATCGTATTCAAATACTATCTGACTAGGGTCAGTACTTTTTGAATATGATGATTGTACAGGAAACAATTTATCAGTAATCCCCTCATTATTCAAATAAATAATTTCCTCATCATAACTTAAAATATTAATTTGTATAGTTGCTCCATGAGGGATTTCAATAAACCTGTTATTAATTGGAAGTTGTGGTTTACCAATAGCATCAAGATTCTTCTCATAAGACTTTACAAACAAATTATTAAAAATAAGTTCATCCTTTCTTATTTCTGTAACTAATATTTGAGAAACTGAGCTTTTAAGTTTTAAAGATGTTAAATTATTTTGTAGTACTGTTAACTCATCCGTATCGGATGAATTTAAATTAATTATTTTCTGTTTTTCAGCAAAAGCAGTAAAATAACAAATTAATAAAACTAAAAATAATGAAGTAAACTTTTTCATAATGAGTAAATTTAGATTAATGGTATAATTTTTGTTTAAACAAAATCTTCTTAAAATAATATCCAAATATAGTGATATTTCAATAAGTTTACAAGTTTTTAAAGAGAAAAAAACTCTACAAAGGTTATTTTTATATTTTCAATCATAAAAAATATTATTTTATTCTGTGTCGATATAAAATTACATTAACAACATTTCTAAAAACTAATCATTATTACAAAATAATTTGTAAATTCGTTTTTTTATTTTTTTATAAAATTTTAATACCATGAAAATATTTGAAGGATTAAGTCCGCAGGTTGTTTGGGATTATTTTGAGCAAATTACACAAATACCAAGACCATCGAAAAAAGAAGAAAAGATAATACAATTTCTTTTAGATTTTGGAAAAAAGCACGGACTTGAAACAAAAAGGGATGCAATAGGCAATATTGTAATAAAAAAACCTGCCACAAAAGGTATGGAAAATAAAAAATCGGTTGTATTGCAGAGCCACATGGATATGGTATGTGAAAAAAACAGCGATGTAAATATTGATTTTGAAAACGATCCAATTCAGCCATATATTGATGGCGAATGGGTAAAAGCAAAAGGCACAACACTTGGTGCCGACGATGGTATTGGCATTGCTGCACAAATGGCGTTGCTTGCATCAAATAATATTGAACACGGAGCAATAGAATGTCTTTTTACTATTGACGAAGAAACAGGATTAACAGGTGCTTTTGAACTTGAAAAAGGATTGTTTACAAGCAATATCCTTCTTAATCTCGACTCTGAAGATGAAGGAGAAATATTTATTGGTTGTGCCGGAGGTATTGATACTATTGCAACTTTTGATTATCAAAAAGAAAATATACCTTCCAATAGTGTTGCTTTTAAAATAAATATTTTTGGTTTACCTGGCGGACATTCAGGAGACGAAATTCATAAAGAACATGGAAATTCTAATAAAATACTAAACAGAATTTTATGGCATTGTGCTGATGAATTTGATTTGAAATTAAATAATTTTGACGGAGGAAATCTTAGAAATGCAATTCCACGCGAAGCTTATGCAATAATTACAATTCCCAAAAATGAAAAAAAAGACTTTGTAAATTATATTAATGATTTTAAGAAAATAGCAAAATTTGAACTTGAAGAAACTGCTCCAAATCTTGATATAACAATTCAAGAGATTAATTTACCTGATTATGTTATTGATGAGAACACACAATATAATTTATTAAATTCTATTTATGCTTGTCCGCATGGAGTTATTAGCTGGAGCATGAAGCTTAAAGGCCTGGTAGAAACTTCAACAAATCTGGCATCAGTTAAATTTATTGAAAATGATAAAATTCTTGTAACAACAAGTCAGAGAAGCTCATTAGAATCAGGCAAGTACGACATTGCCTATATGGTAGAAAGTGTGTTTAGTCTTGCCGGTGCAAATGTAGAACATGGCGATGGTTATCCGGGCTGGGCTCCAAATCCTAAATCGGATATTTTAAAAGTTGCTGAAGCATCTTATGAAAAGCTGTTTGGAAAAAAACCTGTTGTACGTGCTATTCACGCAGGACTTGAATGCGGTTTGTTTCTTGAAAAATATCCAAACCTTGATATGATCTCTTTTGGTCCAACATTAAGAGGAGTACATTCACCGAATGAAAAAATTAATATTAAAACGGTTGAAATGTGGTGGGAACATCTGTTGGATGTTTTGAAAAATATTCCTGATAATTAGAGATGTCATACATATCATATTTTCTATCTTTACCCAAAAGAAACTATATTAAAAATTAATAATCCTTATAATTAACCTCATAGAGAATAAATTTTTCGGTTAAAAAGTTAAGAGAATTTCCATCAAATGATTTTATAAATTTAAGTTCAATATTATTATTTATTTTGATATTATATGTAACCGGAACCCCGGTTTCATCTGTTAATATGGTAGGCACAGCAGAACTAATGACCAAAACCGGGTTCTTTTTTAAAATTTCAACAGGAACATTTTTAATTTCTTTAGTGAGTTCAGAAACTTTAACGGATGATATTTCTTTATTTAGCTGATGGTCAACACAAGGATGATTCCATATAGTATATTTATAATATTCGTTTCTACGTAAAGAGAAAATCGGCGTTGAACGGGTTCTGTACAATATGACAGAACTATACTCATGTTCGGGAATAATTAATACGGTTTTATCTTTATAATTTTCATCCAGACAATATGCTACTTTATTTGCATAAGAAAATGGCGCATACATATAATCTGCTATTTTTACCCGCATTAAATAAGCAGAGTAAACAAAAAGAGGAATTAAAGCAATATACCATATTTTATTATAACGCATTTTTTGGTTTATAGAAACTAAAACAATAAACGTAAGCAGAGTATAGAATAATAAATAATAATGTTTAAGTCCAAGATATTTTGTGATCCCTATAAATAAAAATATCCCAAAACAAAAAAGAAAAGAAAAGAAACAAATTAAAAAGTGTTTGCGATTCTTTATCAATCCTTTGATTACAGGATATAATAATAGTAGTGAAAATATTGCAGATAAGATAATTGAATTAAATTTAAAAATTTTATTAAACGAAAGAGAAAGAAATGAGATAATTGAATTTATTGAATCTATAGGTTTCCATATTCTTAAACCTTCGGTAAGATCTATTGGAGGCATTAATTGAATAATAGCAACTATTAAACCAGCAATTGGAATTAAATTTATTATCTTAAAAATATTGTTTTTAACTCTGATTTCATTTAAAATGAAATATATCCATAAAGATATTGCAATTGGAACAGATGTAACATGTATCTGCATAATCAGAACTATTGATAGATTAATCCACAGTTTATTTTTTTTAGAGAAATTGTAAATAAAAAACGATAATAGAAGAGGAATAAAGATATATTGCCTGACCGACAGACAAAACCAAAGCATTGATATTTGTGTAAGAAATAATAGTTTGAAGATAAGGGGCAATTCTATTTTGAAAAACAAAAACCAGACAAATAAGATAATAATTGTAAAGTGAATAATTGATGCCGACAATGGAGTAATTGGGATTATCCACGAAAAAAACCATAAAAGAACATGCCAAAGACCTGTTGTTCCTTCATAACCAAATGTACCAAACAAGTCAAAGATATTTCTATTATTATTTACAATGAGTAATACCTGTGATTCGTCTCTTTCAAAAATGTGGTTAAATTTCAAGCATCCGATAATAATTGAAAAAACAATTAAAGCTGTGTACTTAAACCACTTTGATTCAAATATTTTATGCGTAAATTCTAAAATGTTATTCAAAAATACGATATTCACATGTAGTAATTTAATTACAAATTTATCTTTTTAAAATGATAAAAAAAACTCCGAAATTAGTTTCGGAGTTTTTATAAACTTTAAACTTCTATAAAAATATTATTCAATATCTATTTCACCGTATTCACTTTTTATAATAACTGTTGAATTTGTGCTTGAATCAGTCCCAATAATTCCTTTTACCGTTTCGCTTGAATTACTTACATGTCTGTCAACATTTGCTTCTTTTGGATAATCAATGCCTGCATATATAGCAGATGCATCAAACTGATAAGATGCTCCTTGCTCAATTCCTAATTTTATATCTGCATATCTGGCATCAATTTGAATTGTTTCAAAACTTGCAGAAATTTTTTCAACTTTAAACCCTCCGTACTCTTGCTCAACAAATAGTTTATTTTTCAGGTTAATAATTTTGTAACTGGTATACTTACCTTCAGTAGTGAAATTAGCAACATCATTAATTTTATAAGAATCATATTTCGATTCTGAAACAATTGTATTGCATTTTTCAACTTCCACTTTAGAGTATTTTGTTACAAGAACAATAGCTTTTGCTTCTTTAATATTGATACTTGAATATTTTAATACAGATGTTAACCAATTACATTCATTAATACTTGCAGAGCCATAAGAAAGAGTTAGTTTGCTTAATGGTTTTGTATTATCAAATAACAATTTATTGGCATTAAGATCTCCATATTTTAAAGTAATATTTGTTTTACCGTGTATTTCGTTAATAAATATGTTCCCATACTTATTATATAAATTCATTTTAAGGTTTCTCGGAACACTAACAAAATAATTGATAGTGAAGTCAATTTTTTTACCCGAAAATATTCCTGTTGAATTATTGATCTTGTCATCAATCTCGGTAATAGCTTTAATTACATTTTCTTTTTCCGAAAAATTTACATTAATAAATTCTAATTTGCTTTCAGCAAATCCCTTGTTTTTAGCTTTTACTGTAATTTTAACTTCAATTACTATTTGGTTTTTGTCCCAATCGTTAATTTTTATATTTCCATATTTATTGGCTATTTCCAATAAGGTTTGGTCATTTGACTGATACTCTTTTTTAATGTTTTTTACTGCTTCGTATTCTTCTGCACAAACATAAGAACTTGTGAAAAATGTTATTAATACGAGAAATAATACTGATTTAAATTTTAATGTTTTCATAATATTGATTTTTAAATTGTTTAACATATTTGTAATTGATCTATTATTTGATTTAAAATTTCTAACTTTATTTGATAATGATTAATTATTGCATTTATTATTCTTTCATCATAAGGATTTTCATTCAGATCTGTCTGAAGTTCCGTGAATAAAATGTCTGCTTGCGATAAGTCACTCAACAATAATTCTTTTCCTTTGTTGTTACATTGAAGGTCAAGCTCATTTATTGTTTCATATTTTGAATTTATTTGTGAAATAAAATACAATTCCGCTTCCTGATATTCCGGCGAGAGATTACTGAAAACAACAGCTTGATACGACTCTTCATACATTGTTGTATTAGAAAAATACTTGTATGTTACAAAAGAACCAATAAACAATAATGCAAAAACAGCTGCATATTTTAATAAACTTAAAGTGAAAGATTTTTTATTTTTAGATTGTTTATTTTCTTCAAGAATGTTTTTAAACCTTTCAGCGTGTCCGGCTTTTGGCTCAAACGTATCAAAATCTTCTCTGTTGTCTTCGAATATGTTTTCTAAATTATCCATTTGCTAAGCTTGTTTAAGTGTTTCTAATAATTTTCTTTTTCCTCTTGTTAATTGCGACCTTGAAGTAGAACTTGTAATATTCAGTATTTCTCCAATTTCTTCATGGTCGTATCCTTCTAATAAATATAATGATAAAATTACCCTGTAACTATCGGGTAAAGTGCTAATGCCTGAAACGATGTTTTCAATTTGTTTTTTCTGTTCTTCATAATCAATTTTAAAGTCATCATCTTTTATATCATTGTCAAATTCATCAATTGAAATTGTCTCAAAATTCTTTTCCTTTTTAATATGATCCAGAGATTTGTTTATCACAATTTTTTTAAGCCATGCTCCAAAACTTACATTTTCTTTGTAAGTGTCTATTTTGTTAAAAGCTGATAAAAAGCTCTCTTGCATTATGTCTTCTGCCGCATCAGTGTTTTTTACTATTCTTAAACTTGTGTTGTACATTGCTTTATAATATAATTCGTAAATTTCAAATTGTGCCTTTGAATCTCCCTTTTTACACTTTTTAATTAATTTATTATGAATATTTATATTGTTTTTTTCCATTAAAAAGCTTTTGTATTAGTAAAGACGAAATATTTTTCAAAGTGCTGCATGTTTTTTTAAAGTATTTTACTTTTTCTCCTTTTCTTTATCAATTATCTCAAATTCTCGTGTTATTTTTTCTCCGTCAGCATCAATAAGTGTAAGAATATGTTTCCCTTTTGGAGAAGAAATTGCAATATGGTGAAATTTTATTGTTTTACCTATAAATTTATCATCAACATGCCAAAAAATTGTTGTATTTGGTTTTCTATGTGCTGCTTCAAAAATTGCATTTCCCAAGGTTCCGTCTAATTCAACAGGTACATATATTTTTGTAAGGTCAGCAGGATAAATAATTGCCATTGATCTTGTTTTAGAATCAATAGAGCCTTGTTTACAATCTTCACGAAAAGGAGGAAGGGTTTTATATCCGGCATTTTTCGATTTATAGTACCATTCCATAGTTGGAGGCAAAATAAACCATGGTTTATGTATCATTTCCGATGGTTCTTCACAATCGCTGTGAACCCTATAGTTTTCTGTTTTATCCAAATGAATTAATTTATGATACGGACATTTTTCAAACCTAATACCTGTGACAGGGATCCAGACAGTATCAACATTAATACAAATATCAGAAGCTATAAATCCACTTTGATGGCAAATTCCAATTTCTATCATATTGTCATAGGGTGGTTCAAACCATTTTCCAGAATCGGGAAGCAGGTCAAAAATATCAAATAATACTGGGGCAGCAGTATTAATACCTGTTAACTTTGGTCTTCCCTCGCCATCGGCATTTCCTACCCACACTCCAACAACATGATCAGGAGTTAAGCCAATTGCCCAGCCATCGCGAAAGCCAAAACTTGTACCGGTTTTCCATGCTATTTTTCTTGACGATGAAAAATACTGCCATTGTCCTTCTGCATCGGGTCTGTCAACATCAAGCATTGCATTAAATGTAAACCATAAGGAAGAAGCGCTAAACAAATGATTATCACTCATATCATTATATTTTTTCTTGCTGATTTTTGATATGTTAAAATTATAATTTGGCGAGAAATAATCCTCATCATTGTATTTCCCACTATTGTTTGCATAATGATTCAAAACTCTCGACATAGAAGCATAAGCGCCAACAAGCTCCCATAATTCACCTTCGCAACCACCAAGTATTAATGATAATCCATAATAGTCCGCGGTTTTATTTATAGTTGTCAATCCTACTTTTTTAAGAACATGAATAAATTTTTCAATGCCATATTTTTGCAACATTCTTATAGCAGGAATATTTAATGAACGTGCAATTGCTCTTTTTGCAGGAACAACGCCATCGTAACCCAAGTTGTAATTTCTTGGTGAATATCCGCTAATATATGTTGGAATATCAGGAACAAGTGAGTTTGGTAAAATTTCTCCCGATGTGAGCATTGCAGCATATAGGTATGGCTTTAAAACACTTCCTGTACTGCGTTCCGAAGTAATTATATCAACTTGATTGCCATTTTTATTATTTTTAAAATCAATAATATTACCATTATATGAAAGAACATTTCCTGTTTCAACTTCAACAACTAATGCCGCAATATTGTTGATATCATTGCCCGAAAACCTCTTATGATATTCTTTAATAATTAAATTTATTCTCTTTTGCAATTGCAGATCAATAGTTGTTTTTACAATAGATTTATTGGAAATATTATGGAGTTTATTATTAATTCGCACCAAAAGATGTGGAGTATGCTGAGGAAATATTTTAGGTTTTTTAGGAATTTCTTCAGCAATTGAAAGCTCGTAAGTTTCTTTATCAAACTCATTGTTTTTATACAATTTTTTTAATAGATAATTTCTTTTCTTTTTTAGTTTTTTTCTGTTTCTTCCGGGATGAATTAATGCAGGACTATTTGGTAATACAGATAAAAGACAGGTTTCCGACCATGATAATTGATCCGGTTTTCTACCAAAATATCGCCACGAGGCAGCATCCAGACCAACAATATTCCCTCCAAACGGAGCATTAGAGGCATAAAGACAAAGTATTTCCTTTTTACTATACGTATATTCCATTCTGTAAGCAAGATACATTTCCTTAATTTTTTCGATAATAGTTCGCGGTTTACCTTTTCTTGATAGCCTTATCACTTGCATTGAAATAGTGCTTGCCCCGCTGGTTTTCTCACCACTTTTAACATTTAATATTATTGCTCTTACTATTGCAAGTGGATCTATCCCTGGATGATAAAAAAATCTTTTATCTTCGAAACAAGTGATAGCTTTTTTAAACTTTTCCGGCACATCATTGCTTTCCGGAAATCGCCATTGTGTATCATTGGCAATATGAGCTCCAAGTAGATTATTATCTTTATCAAGAATTACAGTGCTTAATGGGTCGTTAAAAAGAGGAGATGGTAAACTTATCCAGAATAAATATAAGATTAAACCTAAAAACGATATTGTAATGATATATTTATTATATGCCTTCAATCAAATATTTATTTCTAAAATATTGGAAAATTGCAACGATTCAGTCATAAAATATTTATTTTCAGTAGCCCCGTCTTTTAAGGCGGGGATAATGAATATTCCATCTCATACCCTTGCAAAATTTGAAAAAATTTATAAATTTTAAAATAAATTTTTTCAAATTTTGCAAGGAACTATTTTGGTTACTTTTAATACCCCGCCTTAAAAGACGGGGCTATTGATTTCATGGTTTTTATTCAAATCTATAAGTTTTCTAATTTATTACTGAATAGTTAGTAAAAGTAAAATTAAATTGGTGTATAAACTGCGGTACATGTGTCAATATCACCACTACCGTCATCAATGTAATAATTCCAATCAATTTTGTTATAATTATTTGTTATTGATCCTGTTCCATTTACTGTATTGCCATCAATTTGCTGACTTGTAATTGTAAGATTAGTGTTGCTTAATTTTGCTTTTAAATAAAAATTATTACCGAGATGATTAAAATTATATATTTTAATCAAATCGCTTGTATTTTCATCTTTTACAATATCTACACCTGAGTAATTCGTTTCTCCGTATAAAGAACTTACTTCATTGCAATTCCATGTGTTTTCAATTTTATCGCGTAAGTCATCAGAAGGAGGATCTTCCTCCTCTTCTGGTTCACAGGCAAATAATAATAAAGATATAATTACAACCGGATATAAAATAAATTTTTTCATCGTATATATTTTTAAATTATAGTCTTCAATTCAATTTTTGTGCCATATAATATTACAGATTTTGCCTCACTAAAACAACGAATCAATTAAATCATCATCGGCAATATTAGGAATAGTAACTTTTAAATTTGAAGAACGTTCCATTTCACGTTTAATGGCAAATATTGCTCCATCGTTTCTTGCCCAGCTTCTGCGGGCTAAACCATTGTTTACATCCCAATGTAACATCATTTTAAGTCTTCTCTCTGCATCATCAGAGCCATCAAGCAACATTCCAAAACCACCGTTTATTACTTCTCCCCAACCAACTCCACCTCCATTGTGTATTGAAACCCAAGTAGCACCTCTAAAAGAATCGCCAATTACATTTTGTATTGCCATATCTGCAGTAAAACTACTACCGTCATAAATATTCGACGTTTCTCTGTAAGGAGAATCTGTTCCTGAAACATCATGGTGATCTCTTCCAAGAACAACAGGAGCAGAAATTCTGCCATCTTTTATTGCTTTATTAAATTCGGTGGCTATTTTAATTCTTCCTTCTGCATCGGCATATAAAATGCGTGCTTGTGAACCCACAACAAGTTTATTTTCTTTTGCACCTTTTATCCATTGAACATTATCTTTCATTTGTTGTGTAATTTCAGGAGGAGAACTTAATGCAATTTTTTCTAAAACATCAATTGCAATTTTATCTGTAGTATCAAGATCTTCGGGTTTTGATGATGTACAAACCCATCGGAAAGGTCCAAAACCGTAATCAAAACACATTGGACCCATAATATCCTGAACATAAGAAGGATATTTGAATTCACCTTTGTCATTTAAAATATCAGCATCTGCCCTGCTTGCTTCAAGTAAAAAAGCATTGCCGTAATCGAAAAAATACATACCGTTTTCAACAAGTTTATTAACTGCATTAACCTGTCGCCTTAGACTTTCCTGAACTTTTTGTTTAAACATTTCAGGATTTTCTGTCATCATTTTATTAGATTCTTCAAAACTTAATCCTACAGGATAATAACCACCCGACCATGGATTATGAAGAGATGTTTGATCAGAACCTATATCTATTTTTATGTTTTTTTCCACAAATCTTTCCAACATGTCAACGATATTACCTTTATAAGCAAGAGAAACAGCTTCTTTGTCAGATTGTGCGGCAATAGCTCTTTCGATCAATTTGTCAATATCTTCATATACTTCATCAACCCATCCTTGTGAATGTCTTTTATCAACAGCTCTTGCATTTATTTCTGCAATAATTCCAACAACACCTGAAATTACAGAAGCTTTTGCCTGTGCTCCAGACATTCCACCTAATCCTGAAGTAACAAATATTTTTCCTTTAGCTCCATCTTCACTTATCATTCTTCCGGCATTCATTAAAGTTATTGTTGTACCATGAACAATGCCCTGAGGACCAATATACATAAAAGATCCTGCTGTCATTTGTCCGTATTGTGAAACTCCAAGAGCATTAAATTTTTCCCAGTCATCAGGTTTTGAATAATTAGGTATTACCATACCATTTGTAACAACAACACGCGGGGCATCTTTGTGTGAAGGGAAAAGCCCCATTGGATGACCCGAATAAAGAGCAAGAGTTTGCTCATCTGTCATTTCTGCCAAATACTTCATTGTAAGCAGGTATTGAGCCCAATTTTGAAAAACCGAGCCATTTCCACCATAAGTAATAAGTTCGTGAGGATGCTGTGCTACGGCATAATCAAGATTATTGCTAAGCATTAACATTAATGCAGCAGCTTGCTTTGATCTATGAGGAAAATCATTTATATTTCTTGCAGATATCTCATAATCTGGTCTGAACCTGTACATATATATTCTGCCATATTCTTTAAGTTCATTTGCAAATTCGGGAGCTAAAACAGAATGATGTTTTTTGTCGAAATATCTTAAAGCATTTTTTAATGCTAATTTTTTATCTATATCAGACAAAATATCTTTTCGCTTTGGAGCATGATCTATTGATTTGTCAAAAGATTTTGAATTAGGCAATACCGCAGGTATTCCTTGTAATATTACTTTTTTAAACTCTTCGTTTGTCATAACAGGTATTTATAAATTCTTTAAAAAAAATCAAATGTAAAAATATCTATTTTTTTTATTATTGTAAATAATAATATACCTTTAAAGTCTAAAAAAAAACATAACATAATTTAATACGCTAATTATATGAAACATATTCTTTTTTTTGCAATTGTTATTTTCATTATGACATCTTGTTTTACAAATAAAGGAAATAACAAAAATAAATCGATGAAAAATCCAAAAGTTAAAGAAGTTATAGTTGATAAAAGTTTTTCGTGGGATAATTCTAAGTTGGATTATACTATTGAAAGTGCAAGTTTAACCGATAGTATTTTAACAATTCAGGTAAAAACTAAAGGAAGTAATGTTGAACATGATTTTGAACTTTACTTTAATGGGATGTATGCTAAAAGCTTGCCTGCAAAAGCTACCTTATATTTAAAACACTCTATTAAAAAAGAAATTGATGATAAGGAAGTTGAAAAAACATTAAAATTTGATATAAGTAAGGCAAAATATTATAAAGGAGATAAAACTGTAATTTTAATTAATTCATATTCCGGAAAATTTATTTTAAATCATTAATTAGTGTTTGTCTATAAAATCAAGTGTTTGATTCAGAATGTTCGAGTTCGAGGTTTTGCAGATTTGACAATCAGGAGTTTACTATTGTAAATGACTGATTGGCAAATTAAAAATAACAAAGAAATCGGACATTATGGACAAAAACTAATTAAAAAAATGTTGCTTGAAGCAACCTATTTACATATTTTATAGTCTAATGATTAAATTCAACTAAAGATTATTATGAAAAAAACATTTATTATTTCGGTATTGCTAAGTTTATGCTTTTCATTCAACATTTTTGCTGAAAAAATTGAATTAAATCCTAGAAATAACGGATTTAATATTACAGAACAAACAACTGATGATTTGGTTGTTAAAAGTTCGGTCAGTGATTTGAACATATTCAGAGTAAAAACAAAAGAAGGTGTTTTTATTCAACTGCAAGTTGATAAGTTTACCAAAAACAATGATTATGGAAACCCACATCTTCCTATTATTAATAAATTGGTTGAAATTCCATATTGTTCGGGAATTAAAGTTGAAATTATTAGTTATAATGAAGAAGTAATTAATTTGAATGAAATTGGTTATCCCGAAAAAATTATACCCGTTCAACCATCATTAAGTAAAAGTGCAGACCCTTCTAATGTTGAATTTCAATATAACAAAGATTTTTACAAAATAGATGATTTTAATAACGGACCGAATGTAAATGCCGAAATATTGGGGATTATGCGAGGAACACAAGTTGGAAGAATTTCAATTTCGCAATTTTCATACAATCCTGTTCAAAATATTTTAAAAATATATAATGATATTGAAGTAAAAATTACATTTGAGAACATTAACCTTTCTAAAACAAATTCTTTAAAAGACAAGAATTATTCTCCAATGTTTGAACATACATTATCAAAGCATTTTATAAATCATGTATCAAATAAAAGTAAAGATGTTATTACTACTTATCCCGTAAAATATGTAATTGTTTCTGACCCCATGTTTGAAACACAATTACAAGCTTTTATTGAATGGAAAAAAAGAAAAGGATTTAATGTAATTGAAGCATATACCGATAATCCTTTGGTAGGAACAACAACTACGTCAATAAAAAGTTATTTACAAGATCTTTATAATGCAGGAACACCTTCAGATCCTCCACCAACTTATGTTCTTTTTGTTGGAGATGTTGCTCAAATACCGACATTTGATGGAACTGCAGGTAGTCATAAAACAGATCTATATTACTGTGAATATGATGGAGGAGGAGATGTTTTTCCTGAATTATATTATGGGAGATTTTCGGCTACCAACACAAGTGAATTACAACCACAAATTGATAAAACATTACAATATGAACAATATTTAATGCCCGATCCTTCATTTCTTGGAGAAGTGATTTTGGTTGCCGGAGTTGATGCCGGTAATGCTCCTACATATGGAAACGGACAAATAAATTACGGAACAGATAACTATTTTAATGCTGTGCATGGAGTAAGCTCTCATACATATTTATATGGTTCAGGTTCTCCTATTACTTCTGATGATCCCGGAGCTTCTGCAGCTATTCAAGCTAATTTTAGTGAAGGGGTAGGATTTGTAAATTACACAGCACACTGTGGTTCCAGTGGTTGGGGCGATCCTTCTTTTGTGGTTTCAGATGTTGCTAATTTAACTAATACAGACAAATATCCTTTATCTATTGGTAATTGCTGTTTGTCTAATAAATTTGATGACCCTGTATGCTTTGGAGAAGCATTGCTTCGTGCTGTTGACAAAGGAGCATTAGGACATATTGGAGGCTCAAATTCAACATATTGGGATGAAGATTACTGGTGGGGAGTTGGTGCTACAGCAGTTTCAGCAAACCCTGTATATGATGCTCATCTTGGTGTTTTTGATTGCTTGTTTCATGAAAATGGAGAAACAGAAGACCAATGGTTTTATACAAATGGACAAGTAATTTATTCCGGCAATCTGGCAGTAGCTGAAGGTAACGGAGATATTGATTATTACTGTGAAATATATCATTTAATGGGAGACCCATCTGTAATGACATATATTGGCGTTCCTCCTGCGATATCAGCAAGTTATATAAACCCAATTCCTGTTGGAACAAGTTCTTTAATGGTAACAACAGAACAATATGCATATGTAGCAATTTCTCAAAACAATGTTCTTTTAGATGCACAATTTACAGGGACTAATACTTCAATTACACTAACATTCCCTGCATTTGTTTCTCCAGGACAAGCCGATATTGTAGTAACAAAACAAAACAGAGAACCTTATATTGGAACACTAGATGTTGTAAATAATAATACACAAAACGATGCACAATTAATGAATATTATTTACCCCGAAAGTTATAATAGTATTTTAAGTGCAGATGTTACTCCCAAAGTTGTTATAAGAAATATGGGATTAACAAATCTCACAACTGCTGATGTTGGATATCAAATAGATGGTGGTACAATTACTTCAACTGCATGGGCAGGAAATTTAGCTCAATATGAAACTGATACAGTAACATATTCTTTAATTACTCTTCCTTCGGGAAATCATATTTTTACAGCGTTTACTTCAAACCCAAACGGAGTAGCCGATGAATATAATCCTGGTGATACTTTAGATAAACCATTTATTGTTTCATCGGGCGATGCCATGGCACAAGAAATTTTAGGATTAGAAGAAGTATATTGTGATATTGTAGATTATACTCCTGTAGTTGTTATTAAAAATGCAGGACTTATTGATATTTCACAACTTGATGTAAATTATCAGATTGACGGAGGAACTATAGTTACTCAAAACTGGTCAGGGAATCTTGCTCCAAATGACATAGATACTGTTACATTTCCACAAATTACTTTAAGCGTTGGAGATTATACGTTCGAAGCATATACCTCTTCCCCAAATGGAGGAACAGATGAAAACACAAGTAATGATATGATTGATCTTGATTATTCAGTTTTTGATGATGCTCAAGATGTAGAAATAAATATTGTTACAGATTATTTTGGAAGCGAGATTACATGGGAAATTACAGATGATACTACAAGTGCAGTATTGTATTCAGGAGGTCCTTATACTGACTGGTCAATAATTACAGATAACCAAAGTTTTTGTTTGGGAATTGGTTGTTATACTTTCAATATTAATGATTCTTACGGCGATGGAATGAATTCTTATGCAACAGGAACATACTCTGTAACCAATACAACAATATCACTTGAATATGGTTCAGGTAGCGGAGATTTTGGATATGGTGCAAGTATTCAGTTTTGCATTACTCCTTTAGATATTATAAAGGAATTATTTGTAAAAAATATGCAAATATTCCCAAATCCTGTTAAAGATATTTTAACTCTTGAATTTAATAATTCTGATACCCGCAAATTAGAGATAATTGATATGTTGGGTAAAACAATTGTTAACAGAGAAATAAATGAAACCATAATAAATATTGATATGTCGGAGTATTCTAATGGTATTTATCATCTTAATATTGTTGAGGAAAACAATACTATTACCAAGAAAATAGTTGTGGCAAAATAATATCTATTTAAAAAGCCACCTGAATCCTCCGCCAAAACAACCAAAAACAAAACCATGAGAACAAGTCTATTATTTATTACCGGAATTTTCTTATTATACAATTTAGCATCACAACCACTCACTCCTGTTGAAGATACAATACCAATGCGTGATGGCAAAACTCTTGCTGCCGATATTTATATTCCTTCGGGTGCAATGCAACGCCCAACAATACTTATTCAAACCTCATATAGTAAATTCTGGTACAGATATAATCTGCCATTAGGCTTTGGAACAGGTATAGATACATCGGCATATAATTTTGTAATTGTTGACTGGCGTTGTTTCTATGCTTCGGCATCAGCCTGCATAGCTGTACCAAACAGAGGTGAAGACGGCTACGATGTTATTGACTGGATAAAAGACCAAACATGGTCTGACGGGCAAATTGGCACATGGGGACCATCAGCACTTGGCAAAGTTCAGTTTCAAACAGCCCACGAAAAACATCCAAACCATACCTGTGCAGTACCATTGGTAGCAGGTCCGCAATTCGAATATCAAGAATATTTTCATGGTGGAGTATATCGAACTGCTTATGTAGAACAACTTGATGCTCTTGGTTACGGAATGTCTGCATTTTTATTAAGCAATCCTTTTTACAGCGCAACATGGCAATGGGTAGAAAACAACAACTGGTATCCAGCAGAAATTGAAATACCAATGTTTATGATAGGTGGCTGGTACGACCATAATACCGACCTTATGATAGAATTTTTTAATGCAATTAAACAACAATCGCCCGTAGGTACACAGCATAAATTACTAATGGGACCTTGGGCACACGGAGGTTTTGGAACAGCACAAGTTGGTACAGCTCAACAAGGTGAACTTTTTTATTACGGAGCAGAAAACTGGAACGATTCATTAGCCATGATGTTTTTTAATTATTATATGCTTAACGATATTAACGGCTGGGATGCAAACCCTGCTATCAAATACTTTCAAATGGGAGAAAATACATGGCAAAACTCTGCAGAATGGCCCACAACAAATACAACAAACTATAATTTGTATTTAAACACAGGTGGATTACTCGATATTAATGCTCCACCAAATCCAAATACATTTTCAAATTTCGATTACGATCCAAGAGACCCCTCTCCTACTATTGGCGGAGCAACTCTAAACCAAAACTTATTGCAAGGACCGTACAACCAAGCCGATACTGTAGAAATAAGAAACGATATTTTAATATTTACAACAGATGAATTAATTCAGGATATTAAATTAATTGGCAAACCTGTGGTTCATCTTTTTGTTTCGTCAAACAGGCTTGATACCGATTTTGCAATTCGCCTTACCGATGTCTATCCCGATAGCAGTTCAATGATATTAGCCGAAAGCATAAGAAGAATGCGATTTAGGAACGGATACACAATTGCCGATACCGCTTCAATGGTTTCCGGTCAGGTTTACGAAGTTGAAATTGAATTAAAGAATCTTGCCAACACTTTTCTTGCAGGACATAAAATTAGAATTGATATTACTTCTTCTAATTACCCCAGATTTGATAAAAACCTAAACAACGGACAAGAAATGTATGTTACAGGCGATACACTTATAGCATCAAATACAGTATATCATGGAAGCGATTACTCTTCTTATATCGAATTTCCTTTTGTTGATTATGTTCAATCGGAATTATTAGTAAATAATACAATAAATTTTAGCATCTATCCCAACCCTTGTAATAATATATTATATATTCATACACCAATTATTGATACTTATCAAATTACTATTTACGATATCTATGGCAAGACTTATTACAAAAGAAACATATTAAATATTTCGGCAAAAAAGAATTTAATAGATATTTCCGAACTTGACAAAGGAATCTATTTTATTAAAATTACTGATAACAAAAATATTACTTCAATAAAAAAGCTAATAAAGATTTAATTAAAGTTGAAAGCATTAAAGGAAAAGGAAGTATTTTCTCTATTATATTACCAACAAAAATTTAACCCAATCGGGATTAACCCATGCTAATACAAATAATTCGACTTTTTTAAGTCTCCTATTGCATCAGGATTTAATAGCAGATATAAAAAAGATGGAATAAAATTTTGAAAATCCCAAAAAATGTAGCAACTTTGTAATTACATTAAATATTTATAGTTTATGGAAATATCAATAATACAAATTGGAAATTCTAAAGGATTTAGGCTTAGTAAAACCCTGATTGAGAAATATAATATAAAAGATAAAATTGAGCTTATACTTGAAAAAGGTTATATTATTTTAAAACCAATTTCGAAGCCAAGAAAAGGATGGGATACTGCATTTAAAAAAATGAATGAAAATGGAGATGATCAACTTCTATTCAATGATATTTTTGATGATGAAAACCTGGAAGAATGGATTTAAATCAATATCAAATAGTTTTAGTCAATCTTAATCCAACAGTTGGAAGTGAAATAAAAAAGACCAGACCTTGTGTTATTATTTCTCCAGATGAAATTAATAAACATCTACGAACTATTGTAGTTGCACCAATGACGACAAAATCAAAGAAATATCCAACAAGGATTGAAGTAAAACACGATAGAAAAATTGGCTGGATAGTAATTGATCAAATAAGAACAATTGACAAACAACGAATAGTGAAGGTTTTGAGCAGATTGTCTAAACCTGAAATAAAAGAAGTTAAATCGGTATTACAAGAAACGTTTATTGATTAAAATAAAAAATGACAACATATTTTAAAGAACGACAAAAATTCACACAAATTTGGATTTGGATAATCATTATTGGAACAACAGGACTTTGGTGCTATGCAAAGTATCAAACCTATTTTTTAAAACAAGCATTTGGGAATATTGAGCCAACAGACAATATTTTTCATATCGTTGACTTAATAATGGGACTTATGCTACTGCTTTTTCTTACAGCCAATCTCAAGACAGAAATAAGAAAGGACGGACTTTATTACAAATTTTTTCCGATACAATTTCGCTTTCGACATATTAAATGGGAAAATGTAAAAACAATGAAATTAAGACAATATAGCCCTATTGGGGAATATCTTGGCTGGGGAATACGTTTTGGATTAAGTGGTAGAGCATACAACGTAAAGGGGAACAAAGGTCTTCAACTTGTTCTCAAAAATGGAAAACGCATACTATTTGGAACACAACAATCGGATGAGTTACAACAAGCAATTGAAAAGCTTAAGAAAGAAATTGACATTTCCTGAAAATAAACCCACGCTTCCTTTAAATAAATCCACATTAATTGAAAATAATATGACATTTCTTGAAAATAAATCCACGTTGTCTGAAAATAATATGACATTTCCTGAAAATAAATCCACGTTGTCTGAAAATAATATGACATTTCCTGAAAATAAATCCACGTTGTCTGAAAATAATATGACATTTCCTGAAAATAATATGACATTTCTTGAAAATAAATCCACATTAACTGAAATGAAAACGTGATTAACTGAAATGAAACCCAGGTTAACTGAAATTCGCCATTAAAACATTCCTGTGAAAACAGGAATCCATTTTAACCTAAAATTAAAAAATGGTGTTTTCTAATTATTTTTGTTAATTTTAGTGTAATAATTAAATTATATGCTCGTTACTAAGTTGTATTAATATAAAATCAAATTGAAATGAAAAAGACAGCTATACTTATAATTTCCTTAATATTTTTATTCTTTTCATCTTGTGATAGACCAGAATGCGAAAATTCAAATCAGATATTTGATAAATACAGTTTTGATTCGGAAGAATATAAGGCAGAATTAATATCCCAAATTAGTAAATATGATAATATAGAATACTGGTTTAATAAATATATAGAAGAAGAAGGGAAAGAATATTTAATAGTTAATGCTCAGAATAATTCAATTTGTGCAAAAGCTATAATTCAAGTAAATGATTGGAATAAGATTGAAGATATTAAAAGAACAAAAGGTTTAGGTTATAGAGGAGCAAAACTAAAAGGATTAAAGTTTGACATTGAAAAAGATTCAATAAAAACATATTTCATTTACAAAGATATTGAAAGTATTTTAGATTGATGTTGAACTAAAGATATTGAAATCTAAAATTATAAAGGGGAGTTTTCTACTTTTTTTGTTTATATTTGAAGTATGAAATTTTCATTCCTTATTCTCACTTTTTATAGCGTGCTATCTTATGGGCAAATTGTAGTAGAGCTATATACAAATATGGATACGGTTTGTGCAGGAGAAGATGTTATAATTTCCATGAACGTTATGGGTGGAACACCTCCATATGTGATTGAATCTGCGGGAAATATTATTAGCACTCCTTTTTTTGTTAACCCAACTACTGACACTACAATTGTTGTAAATGTCTCTGATAATTTTGGGAATTCAGGCTCTGATTCAGTTGATATTTTTGTAAATCTTCTTCCTCCTGTTAGTTTTTCGCCTAATATAACTTCCGGTTGCCAGCCCCTTACTGTACAATTCATTGAATCTAGTCCTAATAACGGGGGGAAAGTATATAATTGGAATTTTGGCGACAATTCTCCAATTGATTCAATTAATTATCTTAAAAGCACATATCATATTTATAAAGGCAGTGGTGTATTTGACGTATGCCTGACAGTTACAGATGAGTATGGCTGTGCAAATACGCAATGTGTTGAGAATCTTATAACGGTTTACGAAAGTCCAATAGCTGATTTCGAAGTATCTTACGATGATGATGTTGTTCATTTTGAAAATACTTCTTCAGCAAATGCTGTTGGAAGTTATTGGAGATACGGAGATGGAGATACTCTGAAAGTTGTATTAGATTCTGTCCTTTATTATAATTGGTATTATTATTATTATTACAATAATACAATCGTTGATTCTGCTTTATTTTACAACAATTCACACACTTATCCAAATTCCGGTTTGTTTTTAGTTGAATTAAATGTAATGAGTTTTTATGGATGTACCGATACTACATATCAATTAGTTTCAGGAAATGACAACCCAAACAATTTTATTCATTTATATCCAAATCCTTTTTCTGAAAACTTAACATTTGAAATTGATAAATGTGAGGATGAAAATATATTTGTTTATATGTATAATGATATTGGACAAATAGTAATTGAAAAAGAATTTGAAATACCAAACTACTTAAATAAAATTGAAATACCACTAAAACATTTAGCAAGCGGAATTTATATAGTAGAAATTAAAAGCAATAGTCTTTTTTTGAAAGAAAAGGTTATAAAGGCAGAATAGACCAAACCCTAATTCATCCCCGTATCAATAACAATAAACTCCACACGGCGGTTTATTTAAAACCTTGGCTTTCATAAATGAAAACAATTAAAATATTGTAAATTTTACAAAATACATTATATTTCCTCTGTAAAAAAGTATTTAATTTGTCAGAGGGAACCTACATATAATTTTTTTTCATTATGTTTATGTGTATTTTTATAAAAAATTAATGTAGGTTTGTAATAAAAATACATAAAATATGAATAGAGAAATTTTGATAAATAAAACAATTAGTAAAATATCATTACTTCCCGACTGGAGGCTAAAAGAAATTTCTGATTACATTGATTTTCTTTTAAAATCGTATGACGACAAAAAAATAACAGAAGGAATAATGAAATTAACTTCAAAATCAAAATCGTTTGATTTTTTAAACGATGAAGAAGAAATATATGGTGAATCAGATATAATTGAAAAATTTTAATGAAAAAAGGAGATATTATTTTAATTCCGTTTCCTTTTACAAATTTAAAAGGAGCAAAAAAAAGACCCGCCGTTATACTTTATAAAGGTAATATTGACATTATTGTAACATTTATAACTACACAACTTAAATGGAGTGAACAGACAGATGTTTTATTAGAACCTGACAAAATTAATAGATTAAAGAAATCATCTTTAATAAGAACAAGTAAATTAGCAACTTTGGAAATTGAATTGGCTATTGGAAAAATTGGTGAACTAAAAAACGAAACATTAAAAGAACTTGATTCTAAATTAAAGAAAGTACTTGGATTGAAGTAATTAAAAATAAATCCACATTTCCTGAAAATAAACCCACGCTTCCTTTAAATAAATCCACATTAATTGAAAATAAATTGAGCTTAATAATGTAAGTCGGAAGGCTGGTACGCACGTTTTGAAACTTAATAATGGTCATACGAGCGTCCGTATGCACGTTTGGAAGCTTAATAATGGTCATACGAGCGTCCGTATGCATGTAAAGAAGCTTAATAATGGTCGTACGAGCGTCCGTATGCACGTAAAGAAGCTTAATAATGGTCGTACGAGCGTCCGTATGCACGTTTGGAAGCTTAATAATGGTCATACGAACCTCCGTATGCACGTTTGGAAGCTTAATAATGCCAATCCGAAGCTTAAGGTTTAGATAAAGAAGCTTAATAATGCTAACCCGAAGCTTAAGGTTTAGATAAAGAAGCTTAATAATGCTAACCCGAAGCTTAAGGTTTAGATAAAGAAGCTTAATAATGCTAACCCGAAGCTTAAGGTTGAGATAAAGAAGCTTAATAATGCTAACCCGAAGCTTAAGGTTGAGATAAAGAAGCTTAATAATGCTAACCCGAAGCTTAAGGTTAAGATAAAGAAGCTTAAAAATGCTAACCCCAAGCTTAAGGTGAGAGTGCTCATATAACTGTGTCATAAATAAAAGTGTCATGAGCTTGTCGAAGAGTCAAAAACTCCCTCTCCTTTGGAGAGGGCTGGGGTGAGGCTTTAATTAATAAACCTAAAATTAAAAGGGGTGTTTTCTTCTTTTTTTTGTTTTTTAATGTTTTATGTGTATTTTTATAAAAAAGTTTAGGGTTGTACCCCAAACTATCAGGTTATCCACTAATTGATATTAGAACACCTTTAGCATTTTAAAATATGAAGACTTTAGAAAAAAAATATAGTGTAGCTGCTTTTATTGACATACTTGGCTACAAAGACTTAATTCTGAATGGCTCTCAAACAAGAGAATTAGAATTGTTTAATGATTTAAAAAATACTATTGAGATTGCCTTGACAGCTACAATAAAATCCAACAAATCAATGCTTAAATTTCTTGATAACAAATACGAGGGTACAGATAATATATCAGATAGGTTAAAAGTAAAACAGTTTTCTGACAATATATATTTTTCATTTGATTACAAAGATCAAAATGATATTGACATGTATTTTGGTATTTATATAATAACTATTATTTCTTCTCTATACCAAAGGCTTATGCTTGGGAAAGGTTACTTTGTAAGAGGAGGAATTGCTAATGGATTAAATATGCTTGACAAAAATTTCATTTTTTCTACTGCGTTAATAAAAGCAGTAGAAACAGAGAAAGATACGATATATCCTCGTATTACTTTGCATACTGAATTAAAGAAAATATTTGTTTTTGGCACTGACAATCCCTTTAAAGAAATGACACAAGAACTTTATGTTCAAGATTGGTCAGGACATATTTTCCTAAATCCATTTAATTATACTTCTAGAAATATAAAATTATTGGAGAAATTACCACAAAAAGAATTAAAACAATTAGAAGAAGCTATAACAATAACTCAAAAAAAACATATAAATAAAATTAACAAAGAGATGGATTATCTTATTGACGACAAGAAATATAATTCAATTGCTCGTGGACATATTAGTAAGAATATAAAAAAATACAAGAATAAAAATCAATGTGTTTATGAAAAATATTTGTGGTCAAGAAATTTTTTAAACTGGGTTGAGAACAAACAAACTAACTTGACATTTAAATATATATAAAACAACTATTGCTACCCAATCAATTTATGGTTGTACCGTCAATCATAAAAGAAAATCAAAACACCCAATGGCGAAGATTTGTAATCCTGCGCTTGTAATAAAACATTTACAAACATCTGATGTCTCAGTTCGTAGTCCCCTAATTCATCCCCGTATCAATAACAATAAACTCCACACGGCGGTTTATTGAACGAGCCTGTTCGGTGTTTTCCA
>Ga0307990_1000869_pt1 | contig 26048 bp, 13 predicted proteins | sample EllFjometagen129_FD_203168 | JGI IMG/M metagenome (GOLD analysis project Ga0307990, IMG submission 203168) | Marine microbial communities from Ellis Fjord, Antarctic Ocean - #129 | ecosystem: Environmental > Aquatic > Marine > Unclassified | place: Southern Ocean | collected 2014-10-08
TCCCTTTATCTCCCTGTTCACCATGTATAATGCCTACAACCATCTGTCGAGCAAAGGGATCACCACGTGGGATCAGGAAGAGCGCGTACTAGTGACCCACAAAAAGCTGGGGATTATACACATAATCCTGCTTGTGCTTGCGGTTGCGGTAATATTCGGGACCTTACTTCTTGGGATCGTCGGGGAATACGAAATTAACCTGAGTCGTAGCGCGCCGCGTAGCTCAGAATACGATTAGAATCATGAGTAAGATTAAGATGGAGGCATTCATCATCCTAATCTTACTCATGCTCATAATCCTCTGACCCAGTTTTGCCTCAGTAAATACCAATCACATTAATTTCGTACAATACGGGATCAATCTGATTAGTATTAAAGGTTCTTCTCGGATGTGCGTTTTCAGAATGACTTCTTCTCGGCAATCTGGACAGCAAAGCGGGCTGAAATTGGACGATTAACCGCCAAAGAGTTTTTACCACCCGCTACGCCAGAGAGACTTCCGAGGGAGGCAGAGAATCACAAACAGAAAACGGACTTTCCAAGCGATAGCATGAAGGTAAGCCCCGGTGGCTATTACGCCTTATTTCAACCCTCTTCCTCGGAAGTTCCTCTGCCTTCCTCTAGCGTAGCGGGTGGTAGAATATTCCCAGTATTTCTCTCAGATATTCCCGTAAAGAACAGCCCTTATTTTCAATGTAAAGACGCAGTTCCGTGAAGAGCCCCATTTACGCCGGTCTGAGGGTAAATCTTCTAACCGTTGCGGCTTTCTTACGTTCTGTTGCCGTGCGGTAGCGCCGGCCTTTCGACGGTGTCTTGAGCGGTATGTTCGATGTTTTTTTGGCTCCCGCATGTGTTGCAAGCATCCGTTGTTGACATCCGAAGTGAAACGTTTATTCTCCTCAGGTTTCCTTCGAACCGTTCTCGTGCTGGGTCGCGTCGCTATTGGCGTCAGATTCTTCTTTAAGGTGTTTGTTGGGATGGAGTTATGGTTTTTGTTTTGATGGACAAATATGAACAAGGAGTGGATGCGAAATGAGCGAAGAGACTAAAACACAATGTCATTGGATTTCTAATACACACTGGGACCGGGAATGGCGCTATTCCATGCAGCGCACGCGGCACATGTTGGTTTACATGCTGGATATGCTGCTCGACATCCTTGAAAAGGAGCCGGAGTTCCATTCGTTTCACATGGATTCGCAGACCATTCCGATGCAGGACTACCTTGAAATCCGCCCGGAACGCCGCGAGCAGCTTATCAAATACATCACTGAAGGCCGCCTGAACATCGGCCCGTGGTTTGTTCTTCCCGATGAATTTTGTGTGGGCGGCGAGTCGCTCGTCCGCAACCTGTTGCTTGGACATCGCCAAGCCAAGGCGCTCGGCGCGGTTACCAAGACCGGATATTCCCCGTTTGGCTGGGGCCAGCTCTCGCAGATGCCACAGCTTTATAAAGGATTCGGCATTCCGTTTGCCTCCTTCTACCGCGGTGTGAACACCGAAGTGGCTCCGAACTCTGAATTCCGCTGGCAGTCTCCTGATGGAACTGAAATCGTTGGATCCCGTCTGGCCTGCCGCCCGCGTTATAATGTTTGGTATGTTGTTCAGCGCCCGGCCTACTTTGGTCGTGAAGATGAAAATAACCGCGAAGCCTTCTGGAGCAAAGGACACGGCCCGTTCCGTTTGGCGGATGGCGAGTACAATGAACTCGACATGCGTTATGCTCGGCATGAATTTAATTATTATGACGAAACTGTGCCGGCCCGCGCAGCCCAGGCGCTCGAGGAGCAAGATGGTGAGTGGACCACGGAACATCGTTTCTGGTCGGCCGGTCACGACTCTTCCTGCCCGGACATTCGTGAAGTGCAGATGATTAAAGACTGCGCGAAAGCGCTTGAAGGTAAAGCCGACGTTTTCCACGGCAACTTTGCCGACTTCCAGGCGGGTATCGTAGAAAAAGCAGCCAAAGACCTTCCGTTGACGGTGGGTGAAATGCGCTACTTCTATACCGATGGTTCCTCTTCTGTTCTCTACGGCTGGATTACCTCCGCCCGCATGGACATTAAGAAGATGAACTACTGCACGGAACGTCTGCTCGGTAACTATGCTGAACCGCTGGCGACGTATGCGTCCATGGCCGGTGCGGCTTATCCGCGCGGATTCCTTGACCAGGCCTGGAACCAGCTGTTGCAGAACCATGGTCATGATTCCATTGGATGCTGCAGTCGCGACGTGGTGCCGAAAGATATGATCTTCCGTTATCGTCAAGCCAACGAAATCAGCGTCTGCGTGATGGAGCAGGCTTTGGCCGATATTGCTGGCGCGATTGACATGTCTGACCGTAAAAAAGAAGACGTGGCTGTTGTGGCTTGGAATGCGCTACCGCATTCCCGTTCGGAAGTGACCGAACTTGTGGTCGATATTCCGAAGGAACTGAAAGCGGCTGACTTCCGTCTTGCGGATGTGGATGGCAACGAAGTTCCGTTCCAGCCGGTTGATTCCGATGACCGTTATACGGTGATCCAAAGCCCGAACGATGCCGCAGATATGATGGCGATGGAACGTCACCGCTTTTTTGCTGAGCTGCCGGATCTTCCGGGTTCGGGTTACAAAACCTTCTTTGTGAAGACACGCGAAAAATGGACGTCAAACTCCCCGAAAGAGCGTACGCTTACCCGCACGATTGTTGGCAAAGCCAACGGCATGGAAAACGAATTCCTATCCGTTGTTATTGAGTCAAACGGAACGCTGGCTGTTACGGACAAAGCGACCGGACGCAACTGGAAAGACCTCGGCTACTTCCGCGACTGTTCCGAAATCGGAAATCCCTGGGAGCACGTGAGTGTGACCTACGATGAAGTGGTGACCACTCTCAGCGAAAACGCCCGGATCTCCCGCATCATCTCTGGTGAGCTGGTAACAACGTATCGCGTTGAGCTCGACTGGGAACTGCCGCGTGGACGTGCGGCTGATGAGAAAACCCGCAGCGCCGACCGCGTTCCGTGCAAGATCGTTAATATGGTCACGTTGCGCAAGGGCCAGCCGTGGGTTGAAATCGAAACGACGATTGAAAACAACGCGGAAGACCATTACCTGCAAGTTTCCTTCCCGACGAATGTGAAGGCAGACAAGACCATTGCTTCGACTCCGTTCGATGTGGTGAAACGCGATGTTGCACTTCCCAAACCGGGACAGTACGACGAAGATATCCAGACCGAAAATCCGATGGATCGCTTTGTGGCGGTCGAAGACGGCAAATTGGGTGTCGCCCTGCTTAACGAAGGTTTGAAAGCCTACGAAGCGCATGAAGATGATGACGACACGCTCAGCTTGACGATGTTGCGGTCCTTCCCGCTTCGCATCTGCATCACTAACCTGGAGCTGACCAATTACAGCAACCAGGATAACGGTTCGCAGTGTCTGGGCACGCACACCTTCAAATATGCGTTCATGCCTTACAGTGGAACGCACGAAGAAGCCAACGTCTGGCAGAAAGCGGAACGCTTCAACCATACCGTACGGGTTGCCCAAATCGGGCCGTCTGCGGATGGTAAATTGCCGAAAGCAAAGTCGTTCCTCGAATTAGAAAACGAGTCGCTGCATGTGAGCGCCGTGAAACAGAGCGAAAACAGCGAAGGCTGGATCGTTCGTTTGTTCAATCCGACGGAAGGTACGTTGAGCGGTAAAGTTTCTCTTAACGGCGGCATGGTTCCGCCGAAGCCGTATTCCCCGGTTGAACGTCAAGCGGTCAACTTTGCGTTGCCGGCCGATACCGGTGCGAAGTGGAGCAAAGTCCGCCGCGTGGATCTGGAAGAGCTTGAAACCGAAGAATTGGCACTCGATGCCAATGGCGCGGTGATGCTCGATGTCACGAAGAAGAAAATTGTGACGCTCGAGTTCCTGCCCTAAGCCCTGTGCGAGTAACCCCAGGAGATTTCCCCCATGAAAAAAGCAAAACGATTGTTTTTGCTGATGGTCTGTGTTGCGCTGTCTGGCGCAGCGCATGCTGCGGCGAAGCCTAATGTAGTTTTTATTATTACCGATGATCAGAGTTGGGACACCATCGGTTTCATGGGCGGAAAGGTGTACACCCCGCGCATAGACCAGATGGCGAAGGACGGGTTGTACCTTACCGACTTCAATGTCACTTCCACGGTTTGCTCGCCTTCGCGCTACAGCTTCCTCACCGGCCGCTATGCGGGTCGTTGTCAGGGAGAAAAGTTTATGCGCGAACATCCCCCCGGGGATCAGACGCAGGTTGAAAACATTGGGGAGCTGGAGCCGAACCTCTGGAATTTGCCGAAGCTCCTGCAGAAAAACGGTTACAAAACCGGGTTTATTGGGAAGAGCCACGTGCTCAACCATGATTGGATCACCGGCAATTGGGAGAAAAACGGATTTGAACCGTATGCGCAGGATGCCGATCCGCGCGATCCTGAGGTAAACGGCAAGATGCAGCGCAACCACCAAAAGTGGTGTGAGGCGATGAAGCCCTATGGCTTTGATTATGTGGATGGGTACTATTGTGCCAACCTGAAAGAGCTCCGCAATGATGCGCTGAACGTTCACAATTTGGATTGGAGCGTCAGCAAGGCGTTTGAGTTTCTCGAACAAAGCACCCGTTCGACAGACTCAGGGCAGGAAGCCCCGCCGTTCTTTCTCTTTTTCTCCACCACGCTGCATCACGGCCCGGCGCCGTGGGTCAACAAGTTTTCGATGGATGCCGATCCGCGCATGACCGGTGAAGGGTTTGTGGCCGAAGGATTTGATGTGCTTCCGTCGCGCGCTGATGTGCTCAAGCGCAACCGTGAGGCGGGCTTTAAGGATAACAAGGCGTTTGCTTTATGGCTCGATGACGGAGTCGGGGCCATCATCGACAAGATCAAGTCGCTGGGACTGGAAGAGGATACGTTGATTGTTTTTGTGTCTGACCATGGATCGTATCGCCATGGTAAAGCCACATTGTATGATTATGGCATGCGTGTTCCAATGATTTTGCAGTGGAAGGGAATGATCAAGCCGGGGACAACCTACGATGGAATTTTAGCTAATATTGATCTGGCACCTACGATTTTGGATTTGTGCGGTATGGAGCCGCCGGCCGATTATGAAATCGACGGCGTGAGTTTTAAAAAACAGTTGTTCGGAAGCCAAGAGCCTATTCGCGAGGTGCTTTTCGGGGAGCTGGGGCATTCGCGCGCTGTGAAGACCAAGAACTGGAAATATATCGCTGTGCGTTATCCCGAAGAGCTACAGAAGCGAATTGATGCTGGCGAAAAATTCAAAGGATTCGAAGGAGACGTTCTGGATCTTCCGTACTTGACCCGGAATGGTCATCTGGGGCATTACGCATCTGCGGCGAACCCGCATTATTTTGAAGCCGACCAGCTCTACAACCTGAAGTTGGATCCAGAGGAAAATAAAAATATTTTTGCAAGCAATCCGGAGGCGGTGCAGCAGATGAAAAAGGATCTGTCTTTTGAATTGAAGAAGTTTCAGGAAAGGCCGTTTGGCGAGTTTACAAAATAGGTGATAGAAACTTTTAGGGGGTTGACGGTACCCCCCTGAGGTTTAGAGATCCCGTTGATACGGGAAAGATGATTTGCGTTGAGAATAAAAAACGAATGGATAGGAGAAATTAAATGACAATGTTTGATTATTTTGGACCGCTGGATTATGCGTTCATGGTTTTTTATGTGGTGGTTCTTCTTGGGCTGGGCTTCTATCTGAAGCGGCAGGCGTCGAAGAGTTTGGATAACTATGTCTGCGGTGGCGGTAATATTCCGTGGTGGTGTATGGGGATCTCCGGCATGGCCAGCTTCCTTGACCTTGCCGGTACCGCGGTGATTGTCTCTTTTCTTTTTATGATGGGGCCGCAGGGCCTGTTTGTTGAATTCCGCGGCGGGGCCGTGCTAATTCTCCCGTTCATGATGCTCTGGACCGGTAAATGGCACCGTCGTTCGGGCTGCCTGACCGGAGCGCAGTGGAATATTTTCCGTTTCGGCGACGGCTGGGGCGGACGGGCATCGCAGTTGATGGCCGTGATTGCCACCGTACTGACCACCATCGGTATGCTGGCCTACCTCATTGTCGGAGCCGGAATCTTCCTCTCCACTTTCCTGCCGTGGTCGCCGTTCTGGTGTTCTATCGGTCTGTTGGCTCTAGCCACGCCGTATACCATGATGTCCGGTTTTTATGGTGTTATTTTTACCGACCTGTTCCAGTCGTGCATTATCATCGCTGCAGTAATCTATATTTCCATCACGGCCTTTATGAGTGTCGGAAGCGCGGATGAAGTGAGCAACGTCGCGATGGCGGTTACCGGGAATCCGGACTGGATTAGCGGCATCCCGCAATGGGAAGTTCATGTTCCCAAGGGGTACGGGGCTTATAAGCATCTCATCATTTTTGCCGGGTTCTATCTGTTGCGCACGATTGCGGCCGGGGTTGGAACGGGTGCGGATCCGCGGTACTTCGGTGCGAAAAACGACCGCGAATGCGGCAAGCTTTCCCTGCTTTGGACGGGTTTGATGAGCGTGCGCTGGCCGCTGATGATCGGGATTGCGGTACTGGGGCTCTATCTGGTTAACGATCTGGTGCCGGAGCAGGTGAAAATGGAACAGGCTGCAGAGCTTATTCAGATGGAGTATCCAGACGCCACCAAACCGCTGTGGGGAGATTTGATTTCGAATATTGCGAATACGCCGGATAAGCATGATCCGGAGCTGATCAGTTCGTTGCATGGTATTCTCGGCGAATCGAAGTGGGTTGAAAAAATGAACCTGGTTAGTTTTGAGGGGACCGTGAATCCGGAAAAAATTCTCTCGCAGGTTCTGTTGATGAAAGTCGCGAGAGGCATGCGCGGGATTCTTGTGATCGCCCTGATTGCGGCGGCGCTATCCACGTTCGGCAGCTGGGTTAACCTGGGAACCAGTCAGTTTGTTAACGATTTCTACAAGAAGTGGATTCGTCCAAAAGCCTCCACCAAGGAGTTGATTCTGGCTAGTTGGATCACGGTAATCAGTATTGTGTTCGTCAGCTTTCTTTTCTCCCGTTCGTTGGAGAGCATTAATGAAATCTGGGGCTGGATGATGATGGGCTTTGGCGCAGGGTTCCTTGTGCCGACCTTCCTTCGTCTCTACTGGTGGCGCTTTAACGGGGAAGGCTTTGCCATTGGTACGCTGGTGGGTCTTGTCGCCGCGATTATTCAGCGCATGATTTGGCCGCACATGGTGGAGCCGATCCAATTCGTGTTTGTGATGGTGATTGGGTTGATCGGCTCGGTCGGGGCCGCGTTGCTGACCCAGCCGACAGATCCGGAAGTGCTCAAGAATATGTATCTTAAAACCCGCCCGTTCGGTGTTTGGGGGCATTTGAAAGATACCTTGTCGGAAGAGGAGCGTGCTAAGACTACTCGCGAGCATCGCCATGATCTATTGGCCTTGCCGTTTGCAATGGTTTGGCAGGTCTGCATCTTCATGGTGCCAATGTTGGTTGTCATTCATAACTGGAGTGATGGTATCGGTGTCTTTATTCTTGGATTGGTGGCGTTAGCTGGTCTTTATTTCATCTGGTTCCGCAATCAGCCGATGGAAAATTTATACGATGACGAGCCGAAGGCAGATCCGTCCGCAACTGAAAGCGAATGAGCGCGCAGGTAGGCACCGCGGTTGAATGGAATCTGATTGAGAAGAAAGGGATAGTGATGAAGAAGTTTCTGATGGCCATTGGGATCGCGGCGCTTTTAACACTCAGTGGGTGCAAAACTGACGAGGTCTTTGCGCAAACCCCTGAGGTGAAGTCCGCTGATGTCCAAGTCGCTCCGCAGGTTGAGGTAAAGCCTGGGGACGATTTGCAGGCGGTGCTGGACTCTGGCGAGGATCTGGTTCTTAAGTCGGGCTGTGTCTATGACATTTCTGAAACACTGGTTTATAAGAGAGCCGGGCAAAAAATCTTCACCCAAGATGCGAGCTATCCCTCGCAATTCGCAACGCTTCGGATCGTCAATAAAAAGCTTTTACAGCTGGTGAATGCTGGCGGGGTTGAAGGCGCGGTGATGGAGCATGTGATTCTGGATGGTCAGCGCTATGCGCTGTCTATTCAGCCGAAGCTCTATATTAATGGTGTTGCGGCGACGGAACCTTCTCTGGCGTATTTTGGCGCCCCTGGCGGTGATAATCAGATCGTTCGTGAATGTGTATTCATGAATTCCCGTTGCTGGTCGACTCTGAAAGTTCATGAGGGCGGACGGAATGAGCTAATAGAAAACAATTTCATCTTTGGTGCCGGGGGCGATTGCCGTGGAAACGGGCGGGAGTTGACGGAAGGGCGAGTGAAGTGGGGGGATGGAATCACCTTCTCTGCTCGGGAGTCCGTGGTTCGCAACAACCTGATTATCGACCCGACCGATGTTGGTTTCGTGTTGTTTGGTTCGCCGGGTACGATTGCTGAAAGTAATGTTGTGGCATCTATTTCCCGCGAATCGCTGGGCGGCGCAAATCTCGTCGACCCGATTGGTTATTACAAGCTCAGCGAGAACGAAACGGATTATCGCGGCGTGAAGGTCCGGCACAATTATGTTGATGCTTATGGTGCACGCATTCATGTGGGCTATCCCGTCGGAGCCCCGATCTGGTCCCCGAAGAACCAGGGTAAATTTTTGACGGGCGGCGAAGTGACCGACAATGTCATGGCGGGGGGTGCCGGCGGATATGGATTTGTGGCGCATACCATTAAAGGTTGGAAGATTACTGGAAATAAAAGCACGGCCAGCTATTCCGGCATTGCTGACGGACTTTCCGATACCAATCGTCCGCATGTGCCGGCTGCGTTTGTCTATAATCCGGAAACCGTTATCGACAGCGAGTTGCAAGATGAATTTGTGAAATGCAATCCGCACATTGATCATTTGTTGCGTTGTAATCACGGGCCGAAGGATGCAAATGGCTACCGCATTTATCCTTATGGCGATGCGGAGGCCGACGCCGTGGTGAACGCCGCCTATTCCGAAATGCTGGGTCGCAAAGCGAACGAGGGCGAGCTGAAAGAAAACGTGGCGCTGCTTCAGTCGAATACGTTGAATGCCGACGGTGTTCGCCGTAAGGTTATGGCCGGCACGGAGTTCAAAACCCTTTACGGAGAGGTTGCGCCGGAAGATCTGCATCTTTATCGCACGAAGCTTTGGTTCGGCATCTGCAATACGATCATTCGTGACGAAGGCAAATGGCCGTCCGCTCGCGAACTATATTTCAAGGCGCTCCGCGCATTACAAATGGATAAACGGGCGCAGCTTAAGATTGACCGTGTGTAGCGGGTTAAGAAGAAGAGGATTTAATCATGAAGAAAATTTTGATGACGGTAGGCGCGATGGCATGTATGGCGACGGCATTTGCCGGATCACTTGGAGTGAAGCCTGGTGACGATTTGCAGGCGGTGCTGGACTCCGGGGCGGATCTGGTTCTGAAACCCGGCGCGGTTTATGAGCTGACGGAAACGCTCAACTACAAAACACCGGGGCAGAAAATCTATACCCGGGATGCTGCTAAGCCGGCAGACTACGCCACGCTGAAGATTACGAGTAAAGACCTGATGATGTTGATCAATGCAGGCGGCATTAAAGACGCGGTGCTGGAGCATGTGATTTGCGACGGCAATCGTTATGAAATGTCGGTTGTGCCAAAGCCAAAGATCGGTGGCGGCGGACAGCCGGCACTAGTTCATTTTGGCGGAGCCGGTGGAGACGGGCAGATTGTGCGCGAATGTGTGTTCATGAGCACCCGTACCTGGTCGACGCTTAAAATGCATGAAGGTGCATCCAACATGCTCACCGAAAATAATCTGGTTTTCGGTGCCGGCGTTGATCCGCGCGGCAACGGGCGCGATCTCAATGAAGTCCCGTTTGGCTGGGGCGATGCCATTTCCTGTGCCGCACGCGACTCGCTGATTCGCAACAATCTCATTATCGACCCGACCGATGTCGGTGTTGTGCTTTACGGCGCACCGGGTACGGTGGTCGAAGACAATGTGATTGCATCGATTTCGCGCGAATCGCTAGGCGGAATCAACTTGGTTGACGGTCTGGACTATTATGCGATCGATGATGCAAAAACAGAGTTTGATTACCGCGGCGTCAAGATCCGCAACAACACGATCGACGCCTTCGGCGCACGCATTCATATGCACATTCCGGTTGGATGCGTTCCGTGGGTGCCGCACTGGCGCGGGAAAATTCTTGTCGGCGGTGAAGTGACCGGGAATACCTTGGCCGGCGGCGCGGGCGCGTACGGGATGGTGGCTCATGGAATCAAGGGGTGGAAAATCACCGGCAACATCAGTACCGCTTCCTATTCCGGTCTCGCTGAATACGGAAACCACCCCAATCCGCCCGACGATCCGGCTCCGTACCTCTATGACGCCGCCTCCGTTGAGAACTGCGAGCTTCAGCCGGAGTTTGTGAAGAGCGAACGGCACATCGAACATCTGCTTCGCACGCAATTTGCTCCGGAAGATGAGAATGGCTATCAGATGCATGATTATGGTGATGCTGAGGTGAAGGCTGTGGTTGAAGCCGCCTATTTGGAAATGCTCGGCCGGCCGGTGGATGAGGCCGGGCTGGAAATAAATATTAAACGGTTGCGCGAAAGAAAGTTGAATGCCGACGGACTTCGCAGACTCCTGATGGCAAGCACGGAGTTCAAGAACCGTTTTGGGTATGTGCCGCCGGAAGATCTGCATCCTTACCGCGTAAAGCTGTGGTTCGGTATTTGTAACGAACTGATCCGTCTGGAAGGAAAATTCCCGTCGGCGAAGAAACTCTATCAGGACGCTCTGGGTGCTTTGACCCTGGGTCAGCGACAAACGTTGAAACTTGACCGGGTCGATGAAGAAACGTTGACTGGAAAAGTGATGTGCGGGTATCAGGGCTGGTACCGCGCACCCAGCGATGGATCGGGTTTGAGCTGGGTTCACTACCGGAACCAAGCGCTGGTTGGAGAAGCGGGTGATTTCTGGCAGGGCCGGTGCGGTATCGATTACTGGCCGGACATGAGCGAGCTGAGCGATAAAGAAAAATTTAAGACGCAATTCAGACATGCCGACGGCAGGGCCGCGTATGTCTATAGCAACCATATGCGCGATACCACCATCCGTCATTTCAAGTGGATGAAGGACTACGGCATTGACGGTGTGTTCGTGCAGCGCTTCATCATGGAAACTTCCATTGATGGCGACCAGGAAGCCATCCTTAGCGGAAAATCCTACGACAAAGTGCTGGAACACTGCCGTGACGGAGCTAATCAGTATGGCCGAACTTATGCCATCATGTACGACCTGACGGGTATGCCCGCCAACTATGTTGAAAACTTTAAAAATGACTGGCGCCATCTCGTCGATGATATGAACCTTACCCGTGATTCGTACGATACGGCCTACCAGCGGCATAATGGCAAGCCGGTTGTGGCTATCTGGGGGGTCGGCTTCAGACGTCCCTATACCTCCACAGAGATTGCAGAAATGGTAGATTTCTTTAAGAACGATCCGAAGTATGGCGGGTGCACGGTCATGCTGGGGACGGGCACAGGCTGGCGCGAGGGAACTGGCGACGGCACCTCCATTAAAGAGTGGAAAGAGGTTTACAAAGCGGCGGATATCATTTCCCCTTGGACGATCGGTCGCAGCCGAACGGTCGAGGACGCCAAAGCATATGCTGCTGGCATGGCGAAGGACGACCGTCTGTGGTGTGAGGCTAATGGATTGGATTTCATGCCGGTGGTTTTCCCCGGCTTCTGCTGGGCTAACCTGAAGAAAGAGTTTGCGCGGGAAGGCCCTGGCTCCTTTATTGATCGGCAGGACGGCCAGTTCCTATGGTCGCAGTATGCCGCACATCTGGAAAACGGACAGACCATGATCTATCAGGCCATGTTCGACGAGCTGGACGAAGGTACCCAGATCTTCAAGGTGAGCGATAATCCGCCGAACGGGAAGAGCCAGTTCAAGACTTACAACGGTCTGCCGTCCGATCATTATCTCTGGCTCGTTGGCGAAGCCACCAAAATGGTGCGCGGCAAAGCGTCTGTTTCCGAGCATATGCCGGACCGTGAAGGCTTCGACGAGGTCAACAAACGGACCGCAGCGGCGTTTGAGAATATGAAGTAAACAGTGCGTGTGTGATGCATGAGAAGGGCAGGCAGGTTTGCCTGCCCTTTTAATTGGAGGTGCTGGAAACGAAATGAGTAATCATTGTATGTTCGATTTTTTTTGCGTTAGCAGCTCATGCCGAACTTCAACTGAACGGATTGGTTACCGATAACATGATTTTACAGCGCAATCAGCCGGTTCCCGTTTGGGGGATCGCCGATCCCGGCACCCAGGTAACCGTTGAATTCGCAGGCCAGAAAAAGACGACGGTTGCCGATTCTTCCAAGCATTGGGAAATCACGCTCGATTCCATATCCGCATCGTCTGTCGGAAGACCGTTTCAGGTTTCAGGTTTCAAGTTTCACACTCCAATGTACTCATTGGAGACGTCTGGCTCTCTGCACCGGTCAGTCGAACAGGGCGGCCTTGATGAAGCGTTACCTGATTTGGGATCAGGTCAATGATGGGTTTGAAAACGATTAGCTCCTTTTCTTTAAGATAAAGTCGAAGCAAATATCAGACTAAAGAATGCAAGGGTAAAACATGAAGCGATTATTATTACCGCGAATAAAAGTAAATGGGGGGCAAATTGCAATTAACCGACCGGCCCGTGAAGCACTCGGTGATCCGGAGCGGGTCCAGTTCACGAGCCCCAAAAAAGGAGTGTTACACGTCAAGTCGACCACCGACCCCTCGGGCAAAAAGCTCAATTCAAGTTTTATATGCAGTGCGACGCATCTCATACTCGAAATCGGCCTCCGTCAGGGGGTGCATAATTGTACAATTCGGGGCAATGCGCTGACAATCAAGTTTGACCCTTGCAACACGTGGCGAGATGAACTCTGACAGCGATCAGCAAGCTGAGGTTTGAAAAAGAGAAAATCGAAGGGGATAGATCGGGTTCTGCTTGATGGTGAACGATCGTTCAGTTACCTTCTTTGCATGCCTCGAAAAATTGACTTATCAGAAAAACTGTCCCAGTTACGTTTCTTTAATCAGCAGGAGGGGCGTGCGCCGTCCTATTCTGAAATGGCACAGCTCTTCGGCTACGCCTCCAAAGCCGCCGTTTATGCCCCGGTGCAGAAGCTCATCAAACTCGGCTATCTGCAGCGTAGCGCCAACGGGCGGATCGCCTTTACCTCTAAAATCACCTCACAGATCTCCATCCTTGGCACCGTACAGGCGGGCTTCCCGTCTCCGGCGGAGGAAGAGTTGCTCGACACTGTGAGCCTTGACGAATTCCTCGTCGTTCGTCCCGAAGCTACCTATTTGCTCACCGTCTCCGGCGACTCCATGATCGACGCAGGCATCCAGCCCGGGGACTTGGTTCTGGTTGAAAAGGGCGGGACCCCGAAGCAGCAGGACATCATCATCGCCCAGGTGGACGGGGAATGGACTATGAAATATTTTGGAAAAGACAAAACCGGAGTCTACCTCGATCCAGCCAACCCGTCCTACAGTCGTATTCGTCCGCGTAGCTCCCTGACGGTCGGAGGCATTGTCCGCGCCGTCATCCGGAAATATAAGTAGCCGGGCCGGTCGCCCGGCAGTTATTCGTTAACCGTTATTAGTTATTGGGCCTGTGAACTCTGAAACTATCTCCTTGAAAATTGATTATTGAACATTCTCCACCACTCCCCCGTTCCCGTACTCCATGTCCTCATTCATTTTTCATACTTCATACTTTATCTTCCATCTTTCTTCCATGATCTCTCCCCTCACTCTTTCCTCCTTCCCTCGCGCCATCGCCCATATTGACGGCGATGCCTTCTTCACCTCCGTTGAACAGGCCATCCATCCGGCATTGAGGGGGAAGCCCGTTGTTACCGGGAAAGAGCGAGGCATCATCGCCTGCGCCTCCTACGAAGCCAAAGCCCTCGGGATCAAACGGGGGGTTTCGCTGTGGGACGCAAAAAAGAGTTGTCCCGGGCTGACGGTCCTTCCCAGTGACTATGAAACCTACAGCATCTTTTCTAAGCGTATGTTTGAAATTATGCGGCGCTACACTCCCGAAGTGGAGGAATACTCCATTGACGAAGGCTTCGCCGACCTCACGGGCATGAGACAGGTATTCCGGAAAGGCTACCGCGACATCGCCGCCGACATGCAGGCCGTCATTCATGGCGAGCTCGATCTCACCGTCTCTGTCGGACTCAGTCTCACCAAAAGTCTCGCTAAAATCGGCTCCGACTTCCATAAGCCGAACGGCCTCACCCCCGTCGCCGGCAAACATATCCACATCTTCCTTCAGCGCGTCCCGCTGGCTGACGTTTGGGGGCTCGGGCCCAACCGCGTCCAGCTTCTGCAGAAATACGGACTCAAAACCGCATGGGACTACGTCAACCGCGATCCCGAATGGATCAAGAAACTCCTCCACAAACCCGGACTCGAAATCTGGCACGAGTTGCGCGGCACTGCTGTCATGCCCATCCGCACCGACGCATGGAGGCCCGCCGCCTCCGTCAGCAAATCTAAAACCTTCACCAAGCCATCGAACGACCGCGATTTTATCTACGCCAAACTTATCCGCAACCTGGAATCCGCCTTCATCAAACTGCGGCGGCATCAGATGCGGGCAAGGGAGTTTTCTATTTCCCTTCGCAGAAAAGACTATGGAGAAGCCGGACTCGGTGCGCGGCTCGATCGCGGGGTTACCGTGCCCCAGGAAATCGTCCCCGTCGTGCGTGAGTTGTTTGACCGGCTCTACGTTCCGGGCACCGACTACCGCGCCACCAGCGTTGTACTTAGCCGACTGGAAGATGACCGCCGCCGGCAGTTCGACCTTTTCGACAATCCCGCCCGCATCGAACGCGCCCGCCGGACCGGCGAGCTCATCGAACAAATTAACGGACGTTACGGCAAGCACCGCATTTTTTTAGGAACCGGTCTGCACCTGCCCAAAGGCGATGGCAATGATCGCGATCAGCCTTGCTGGCGGAAAGTCAATTTGATCGAAGGAGAGACCGCCCGGAAACGCATTCGCATCCCCATGCTCGATATGGTGGTTTGATGGAAAACGCCATCGTTAAAACGTGCCAATCATTGCCGGGAAGTTTTAACGATGAGTAGCCTGTTTCAACTCGGTTGCCGTTGTCCGGCGCATCCACACACATCAACTCCGGCCGGAAATACAGGGCGTTGATTTCTTTCCGAGGATTGGGCGTTTTTGCGATTCATTTTCCAACCATTGGAAAAAGGGTGTAGAGAAGTTTCAACATTTTTGGATCTCAATGGCCCGGGTTGTTTCCGGGAACAAAGAATCCCCGCTTGTGGCCTTGATTGACCGCTGCCGGAGCGTTTTTTACATTGAGCTTTTCGTAGATCCGGCTGACGTAGTAATCAACGGTTGAGTATTGGATTCCGAGTTGGTCTGCGATCTCCTTTTTAACGAGCCCTTCTGCTAGAAGTTTCAGCACGTCGAGTTCGCGTTCCGACAGAACGTTGTCGTTTTCGTTTTTTGGCAGGCGCACTTGTAATGTTTTCAGGATAAAGCTGGCGATGTCGGGGTTGAGCGAGGCGCCGCCATTCATGACGGTATGGATGCCTTCAATGATTTCTTCGGCGGTGGCGGTCTTGAGCAGATAGCCGGTGGCGCCGAGCTTTATTGCACGCAGGACATCCTCTTTCGAATCGGACTGGGTCAGGATGATGATTTTCGTTTTGGGCGCGTAGGATCGAAAGTAAGGTAGCGATTCGAGGCCGTCCATTCCAGGCAAACGGAGGTCAAGTAGTATGAGGTCAGGGTGCGGGGCTGATTTGGCTTGCAGGCTGCGAAGCGCGATTTCGGATGTGGCGAATTTACTCATTAGCTCAATGCCGGGGGCGTGCTTGATGATGAGGCCGATTCCTTCACGGTATTCCATGTTATCTTCCACCAGCATGACTCGGATGTCTTTCATATTGACTCCTTTTTCATCAAGTCCCGTTTTTTAATAGAGCGCGTCAGCTGGATGCAGGTTCCTCCGTCCGCAGGCGTTGTTGCGGTGACTGTTGCCCCCAGCAGTCGGGCTCGTCTCCGCAGGGATCGGGGCACAATATCGCCAGTTCCTCGGCCGTTGTCCGAGACCGTTACGGCGAGTTGTTTGGGTGTCATTTCTACCCGGACTGAAACGCGGGTCGCGCCGGAGTGGCGGATGATATTGGCTAGGCATTCTTTATAGAAAAGGAATAGATCGATTCGACGGCGCAGTTTAAGACGGTGCAGTAGTTCTTCGTCGTTGAAGAGGATTTCATGATCCAGGTCGGCAACAAGTCGTTCAGTGGTGCGGCGCATATCTTCGACCAGATCTTCGTAGAGCTCTTTGGCGTTTAACGTATTAGTGCAATACCGCGCAGCCAGCCCCGTCCGTTTGGCCATTTCCTGCAGCCGGATCAGGATGTCGCTTTGCTCGTCGGGCGAATCCTTAAGAATTCGAGCCAGATTTCCTAACAGGCCGATGGCGTGCAGATTGGCGCCTAGTTCATCGTGGATGTCTGCTGCGATACGTTCGCGCGTGCGATAGATGGCGCGCTGCCGAAGGGCCCAGTCGAAGAAAACCCCGAAAATGATACTGATGCCGAGCACCCCGGCTAGCCGGATTAACCAGGTTAGTTGCTTTTTCTGCCGAGTATATCGGTGGTTCAGTTCTTTGGTCACTAAGGGCCGTTCCTTTTCCAGTTTTTGGCGTAGCGCGAGTTCATCCAGCCATCCGCGAATGGGGAGAATATTTCCGTAAAGGTTGCGGCCATCCGTGAGCGGGGTGGTGGTTTTTGCGAAGTACCCAAGGGTAAAGTTAGCGGAGAAAGGTTTGCCCAGAGCCACATTCTCGCTCCCGGAAAAAAGCTCTATTTCGGCGAAGCCGAAGCGCGACCGCTCTTTTTTTTTGGTGGGGAAGGAGTAGGGAGTGCTGGCGATGAGCCGGACATAGCGGCAGGTTTGCGGTGGAATGTTGCGTACGATGATCGGTGCTGTGTCGAACGCCGAGCTTTGCCAGAAATCCAGAAGAATGGTGCTGTCGGAAAAATCGGACTGATGTGCTCCTTCAATTCGCAAATGCTCGGGGACTCCGAAGCGGGAGTCGAACATATAGGGAAGGTTGTCGGTTAGCTGTGCGGTATGCAGGTGAATCCGGTCGATAGAATGTTCCTCTTCCAGGTCGATCGTCAGCATAGCGGGATCGCCCGTGCCAATCTGGCTGATGACAGAGGGAGAAGGTTCTCCTGAGGGGGAATCCATAAGATAGGGCACAAAGCCGTCCACCAGATTTTCACTTCGCCATGCCCGTCCCGAGCGACGGTCATCCGTTGTTGTGACATGGCCGTGTAGCGCGACATTTTTTGTGCCATTGAACACCATGGTTTCCGCCAGTTGGAGGATATGTCGAGACCCGAAGGGGTCTGGAGCGAGTTTGGATACATCGATCCGTATCCAGGACGCCTCAACACCTCCAAAGGGAATGACAAGCGGTGCGGTACGGGGCAGGAGAGCATCGTCCTCGGTATACGTCGCGATCAGTTTTTCATTCCCGGGATCCGAGGTCCCGCAATAGATTGAAAAGCAAATGGGAAACCCCTCGGCCTCATAGTGGTTCACGTGCGCGCGCCCGATGACGGGAACCAGAATGATCTCATCTATTTTTTTTGGAGTATCCCAGGAAACACCGATCGATTTGGGTTTTTTCGCATTGGCGGAATATAAGGATCGGTATCCAATGGCGCCGACTCCTCCGCGCAACGTGAAGTGGGACAATGACGCCAGCCTTACATCAATCTCATCGACGCGCTCTTCAAGCTCCGGGATCGTCCGGTCGCACAACAGAGAATCATTCGTCATGCCGATCGCACTGAACGAATAGATCGGGATGACTAGCGCGACCACCAAAACAAGCCTGTAGCGGCAAAAATCCATAACGAACGTTAGCATGTCGTTCTTGTTTTACAAGGTGATTAAGCACTCTGGTTTTATGAATCCGTCCGGAAATGGAACTTTTTGGTGCTAGGTAAACACAGGGTATGCAGGGTTTTTCGCCGTGATAAAGTTATGAATCGATGCAGAAGAAACGTGGGCGAGTTGATGGATCGGATCCATCCGATACCGATCATCCATGTGCCCGCATAGAGAGAAAAAAGGAGAATAAAAAAATGAAAATGAGAATACTAATAGCTGTTCTGGCGACCTTCGCGGGTTTGTCTGTACAGGCGGGTGTCGTGGCGGCGTGGGACTTTAATGGTCTTGTTAATGATACCGCAACGGCAGGTTGGACCAGTTTTTCTAACGGAGCCAATAACGCGGTTACAGTCACTTTTACGGGTGACGAGTATCTTGGGGATGGAGACGTCACATTGACGCAAGCAGCAACCGGAAGTGGAACCTCTCGTATCCAGATTGTCGTTAGTACGTTCGAGGCGGCTCCGGCGCTTTTTTCAGCAGCATCGACTGAGATGAATGATGGCTTTGATTTGGTTGGTACGCAGGATTTTACGCTCTCCGGTTTGGTGGAGAACCAGGCGTACCGACTGCAGTTCATCGGCAATGTTAATCATAACGGCGGCGGAAATCTTAAGGCGAACCGTGATCTTAAGATGACCGTGGATGGCCAGACAGCACTGCTGTTTCCGGATGACAGTGTTCTGACTATTGCTCAGGTCGACGGAGCCTATTCTGAATATGTGACCTATACTGCGGATGCTTTGGGCCGTATCTCGGTTCTTTTTGGAGAAGAAAATGCAGGGACAAAGGCTGTTGGCGGCTTGATTGTTGAAACGGTTCCGGAACCGGCGACGGTAGGGCTCTTTGCCCTCTTTGGTGGTGGCATCTTTTGGATCCGTCGCAGAATCGCAATATTGTCCGCATAGAGAGCCTATCTGATCGCAAGCATACAAGTTGTCCAATGGAAAGGCTCTGCCTTTTGTTGGAGCGGCGATAGCCGCGGGAAAGATGAACAGGGGAAAAGGAGAAGGAAATATGAGAAAAAGTATGATTAAAAAATGGTTGATAGGTCTTGCCGTGCTGTCGGTGGCGAGCCTGTCTATGGCGGCTACTAAATATATTGGTAATGCGACCGGGTTTTGGGATGATTCCTCAACTTGGACGACGACCGCTCCAGTGAACGATACGAGTGCCAAGATCCTCGTTAGAGCGGGGTACACCGTCACGCTGACGAATTCAGCCGTTATAGGCTTTATGGCGCTGAACCCAAATGATGCTAACACGACAACGGTTGTGATTGACGGGGGCACACTGCACTCGGAGTCCGATGGCTTTGGTGCATGGAATGCCATTGGCTATAGCAGCTCTGCCAGTATTGTGCTCAAGAATGGCGGTTCATGGATATGTGACGGTCGAATTGACATCGGACTGAAAGATGCCGTTGGAATGGTGGCTTCGTTCATCATGGAACCCACCAGTGGGGATGTGGTCTCTTCAAATAATTTCTCGCTGGGTTACGATTATGACGGTGGCTATGCAACCGCTAAGGCCTATGTTAAGGGTGGAACTTTAGAGATTAACGGACCTTTCAAAATTTCTGATGATTCTGATAACAATTTCATGGATATTTGGCTCGATGGCGAGGTTGTCGTTGCGGGGAACTCATCGAATCTCCTTGTTACGACGGATCTCCTTGATGCGATGATAGATGATGGTCGACTGAGAGGGAACCGTTTAGACGGCAATGTTAGTTATGAAATGACGGTCGATGGCGTCGGCACCAATAGTGTCACTAATATGGTGCTTACCGCTATTGATTCCATTCCCAATTTAGAGGGGTTGAGCCTTGTGGAAACAACCAATATGCTCGCATTGTATGGTTATGTTGTTGGAAACATCACAACAGACAATGTGCCGGGCTCTATAAGTTTTGATGTGATTGATCAGGATCCAGTAGCGGGTTCTGCCGCCATCGCTTCCAATTCTCCGGTTGATTTGGTCATTCAGGCAATATCTGTTCCTAACGTGGTCGGAATGAGCTACACAGACGCCACGAATGTTCTTACGGAGCTGGGAATAGATATCGGCACAACGACATCAGTTTATGAATTCGATAGTACGCCTGGGCTGGTGCGGTCACAGTTCCCCGAAGCTGGGATAGCAGCCCCGCCGGGAACCTATGTTATCATGACCATCAATGAACTGGTGGCCGCGGATGCGACTGTGGTCTCGGCCGCTTCCGGCGACTGGATGAATCCTGCCACTTGGGGCGTCGTTGATACTAACGATATTCCGTGGAAAGAAACCCAGGGCTACAAGGTTAAAGGCGCTAATAGCAATACGGTTACTCTGGCCGACTTTGTAGCGGTTAAAGCCTTCGTCGGGGGCGATGGTGGACCGTTCCAGCTGGACATTCAAAACGGCGGACATTTGGCTTGCGGACTATATGGCGATTGGGCCGGGGTCGGGTATGGCTATCCCATGACGCTGAACGTTTATGAGGGCGGTATTTTCGAATCCCGTCAAAGAGCGCTCTGTGCTTGGTTAGACGCCGCTGGACACAGCGTTGTTACTGTCGACGGCGGAACTGTCAAAATCGGCGGTTGGATAACGCTCGGGGTTACCAATTCCAGCGTGGAAGTCATCATCAAAAACGGTGGAAGTTTCATCTGTACGGCTATGAACAGTGAAACTGCTTATACCAACGGCTTCATCACGGTTTCCGATGGAACCTTCGCCATGTCGGGAAATGCTCGTGTCGATGATATCGAACGGGGGATGGCCGCCGGATATATCAGGATGGCGGACGGATATTCCTACACGCTGAATGCCGACACGGGAGACTCCGTGCTCACCGGCTTTGTGGCCGGCTATGACTCTTGGGCTGCCGAGTATGGCGTTGGCGCGGGAACCAACGACCCCGACGGGGACCAGCGCAACAACTTCTACGAGTATGCCATGAATGGTAACCCGACCAATGGACAGGTTGCTGGCGTGATCCCGAAAATGGCGTTTAAAGACGGCGTGCTGGATTACACGTATTCGATGCGTGCGGATGACGACACTCTCGTTTATACGGTGGAAACCAGCACCAACCTGTTGGATGCATCCGCCTGGACCGATATGGGGTCCTTCGTGATGGGAACCAACGTGATCGCTGGGGGTTATAACGAGATAACTAATAAGATTTCGACGGTGGACGATAAATCGTTCATTCGTCTGAAAGTGGTTCAACCGTAAAGGACCGGTTGTTTTGAACGGCAGGGAGTAATCCCTGCCTGTTCATTGCTAATTCGAAAGTGGCGGGGGTTTCCCCGCCACTTTTTTAATAAGAGTTCATTCGAGAGAGTTTGATGTGAAAAAGTGCCGGCCGAGAAGGGCATTACGTTGAGCTGTTTCGACTAAACCCATTTCGGCCTTTGGCCGCCGATCTTTCCGAAACTAACAACCTGGTAACCGTCCGTCCGGACATTGTCGCGGAGCTAACGGATCTATGAATAGACTGGAACGCATTGTTCCCATAGGAATCGGCTGTTTATGAGAAAACTATTTTTGTTTTGTATCACGTGGTGCGCCCTGGTGACGTCTGCTCAGGCGGACATGCTGACCACCTTTATGGCGGGCGGCAGTGATGCCGCTTCCACGACCGTAACCTGGACTCATCTCGGTGGCGTCGTGACGGTGGCGGCAACGGTTGTAGGAAATCCTGCGGTTGATGCGGTGAGAAATGCATTGAGTGAATTGGATGCTAACGGTTCCGTAAAGCTTCACGTTTCTGCGTTGGCGAATACTGGCGGAGCCTTTAATCCCGCGAGCTGGAGCGGCGGCGTAGCCGCCAATATTCATACTACGGCCAACGGCTGGGGTGTAACGGGCGATAGTAATGGAAATACTCAGAGCGGCGAGGGGTTGGTTCTTGAATTTGATTTTAGCCAATTAGGATTGGGTGCTGGAGATTTTCTTGTTTGGACCGCCGCCGATTTTGCCGTGGTGGCGGGAGCCACTGCGGATGTCTGGAAACAAACCGGGGTAAATAGCGGGGAGCGGGTGAGCGCGGCCAATTCTGGGTTAGCCTCGAACATAACCATTTCCGATGGAGATGTGTTTGCCATTGTTCAAAACAGGGGAACGGTTCGCCTTCGAAGTATGACGCTTGATGTTGTACCGGATACGAGTTGGCATTCTTCGCTGGTATATCACGATCAGAAAGACAGGCTGACTTATCGATCTGATGCTGACGGTTGTCATATTGTGGATTTCAGTCATGCGGGATACCATAGTGGCGAGGCGGCGATTCCAAACCTGCCGGTGGTACACACGATCAGCCCGATTGCGGGGGACGATACCCGGCACATTCAGGATGCTATCGATTATGTAGCCACCTTTCCGCAGGATGCGAATGGGCATCGGGGAGCCATTTTGCTGACGGCGGGTACCTATGAAGTGAAGGATATTATTTTTCTCAATGCGAATGGGATTGTGTTACGCGGAGAGGGGCAGGGGGATGACCCGGTAACGGATACGATTCTCGTTGCGACCGGTACTCGGCAATTGATGGAGTTGGGGACCATTCTGGTTCAGCCGAAGGACCGGTATGAATACAACAACAGGGGCATTCCGACGGATCCTCAGCAACATTTGATGGATATCGAGGAGCCTGGAACACGTCAGAATGTGACCCGTGCTTACATCCCCGCCGGTAGCCGCTGCCTGGATGTAGAGGAGGGTTCGGTTTTTGCCGTGGGGGATTATCTGGTGATTGAGCATCTGGCCACCACGAAGTGGATCCGTGCGTTGAATGGGGGCAATATTTATGGAGATGAGAGTTTATGGCTGCCGGGAGATCGTTCTCTGGATATGACTTTTCATGGAACGATTACGGCGATTGATGGCAACCGGATTAAGCTGGATACTCCAATTTATCATCCGCTGGACCGTTCACTTGCACAGGCGGAGGTTTACCGCCATTCCGGTGCGGGTATTGTACGCGAGTGCGGGGTGGAGAACCTTCGAATCGTAAGTGAAAATATCGGGGGAACCAACGAGAGCCATCGCCGGGATTGTGTTCATTTTATCGGCGCACGAAACTGCTGGGCAAAAAATTCAACCGGCATTGGCTTTGTGGAGTCGGGCTTTCGCTTTTCTTATTCGACGCGCTGTTCGGCGATGGACTGTTCGGCTTTGAAACCGGTTTCTCAGAATACCGGCGGCCGACGTTATAATTTTTACATTGGTGAAGATGCGCACGATATTCTGGTGAAGAACGGATTGACTACTGAAGGGCGCCACTCGTATGTCGGTAACGGCGGGGCCGGCGCAAACGGAATTGTTTTTACGCAGTGTGAGTCTCGCCGAACGTTGTCTTCATCGGAAAATCACCGCCGGTGGGGGTCTGCTTTTCTGTGGGATAATATAAACTGGAATGATCCGAACTGTGGCACGGTGTTGGCGATCTATAACCGTGGTAACAGCGGAACCGCGCATGGGTGGACCGGCACCGGATTTGTGGCTTGGAATTGTAATGCTTCGGGCAAAACCATTGTCTGTTCGGAGCCGCCCATCGGTCAGAACTATGCGGTCGGGTGTCGCGCTAATATGACCCATGGCGGGTATCCTTTTGGAGGGGTGGAAGGGACCGGCGAGACGATGGCGATTCCCTCGCTTTATGAAGCGCAGTTGGCGGAACGGTTGGCGCATGGGGTCGGGCCGGACGCTCCGACGGATTTCAAGGTGACTCATTATAAAAATACCGGGTCCTGTTTTGTGGCCTTGGACTGGGTGGATCTGGCTCTCGAAGAGGATGGATATGTGGTGGAACGCTCGGCCAATGGGGGGTTAACCTATTCGGTACTGGATCATTTTCCGGCCGATACCGAAAGCTTTACCGATACCACGGTTGCTGCGAACGGGACTTATGTGTACCGGGTAACGGCGACCAATACCGTCGGTCGTTCCGCCTATAGCAATCCGGTTTCCGTGGACCTTTCTCTGGAGGAGTTGCCGGAGAGCGTGGTCTATCAGGCAGAGGATTACAGTGGCCAGAACGGTTGCTCCGTGAGATATGACCGGCATGACTACACTGCGGACGGATATGTGGATATGGGAACCCAAAGCACCTGGTTTGAGCTAGAAGTGGATGGGGGTATGGGCGGTGAATTCCCGGTGATATTCCGTTTTGCCGCAGATGGATCTGCGATTCGTCCCTGTAAGATTATTGTCGATGGAGTCGAGGTGGCTCAAGCCACGTTTACCTCGACCGGGTCGTGGGACGTCTGGGATACAGAGACGGTGATGGTGCCGCTTTCATATGGGATCAATACGTTGCGCCTTCAGCCGAGTGGAGGGGCGTACGGCCCGAATTTAGACGAGATCGAGGTGGCGGCTGTTCCGGCCGGCTATGCGGCCGGCGAGTGGGAGCCGAGTCAGACTGCAGAGATGGCTTTTGATCTGAATGTGAATACGGTTTGGCGGCATAACTCGCCCTATGGAAGTTGGGTTCAGTATGCTTATCGTGCCCCGCTGGAAGTCGCTGAATATATGCTGACATCCGGCGACGATGGGGATGCCAATGACCCGACGGACTGGAAAATTTCGGGGTCTGTGGATGGTGGAGCCAGCTGGACGGTGCTTGATGAACGCAGTGGTGAGTTGTTTGCGAGTCGGGGTCAGACGCGGATTTTCAGCGTGGCGAATAGCGGAGAGTATCAAATCTACCGTCTGGATATTGAGCGTGTCCGGGATCTGAGTACGGCAGATTCCGTTCAGTTGGCGGAGTTTCAACTGGTGCCGAATCTGCCGCCGGTTGACCCGAATCCGGCCGCGTTTGCGGTGGCACCGTATCCGGTTAGCGAAACATCCATCAGCATGACTTCGGAGGCGGGAACGAGCGCCTTTGGAATCGTGAAATATTATTTTGCAGAGACCAGTGGGAATGACGGCGGAACGGACAGTGGGTGGATATCTTCTCCGGTCTATACGGATACGGGCCTGATTCCGGGGCTGGCGTATCGCTATACCGTGAAGATGCGTGATGCGGTAGATAATGAAGGCACCCCGTCTGCTGCCTTTTTGGCCACTACCTACAAGCTGAAGACGATCATCTGGAGTCCCGCTGGAGGTCGCGATGGCCTTTGGACGTCGGGTGCGAACTGGAGCCTGGGAGCTGTGCCGCTGACCGTTGAACAATATTTAAAAGTCACGTTCGCTGGCGGTGCCGCTGAATGTCGGCTTGATGTTCCTGCGGTTGTTTCGCAGTTCGTGATGGGAAGTAACGGGACGTCCGTCGATAACGCCTTAAGGCTGGAGGCTGGCGCAGATCTGACGTGCGGGTTGAAGCTGGACGGCACCACCACTTGGACCGCGCTTGGCTATAATCAGCCGGGAACCCTGACGGTTGAAGCGGGCGCAACGTTGACCTGTGAAGGCCACCTGTGGGTGGGCTACAACGCTTCGTCGATCGGAACGCTTACTATTGAAGGCGGAACCGTTAATGCCAATGGGCAGCTGGGCCTTGGCTGGAATGGAGGCAAGGGGTTTGTTAATTTGCGCAGTGGTACGTTGACCCTGGATCGAATGGATGTCGCAAAGTCGATCAGCGCGGCATCTGTGATTGATATCCAATCCGGAACCCTGGTTGTTAATGGCGATCTGAGGGATGAAATCAACGCGTATGTTTCTGCGGGCCGGATCACGGCGTACTCTGGCGCAAGTACCGTTACGGTTGGTTATAACTCTGGCAACGATCAAACAAGCGTGAGTGCCGTCCCGTTTGGTTTTGATCAGTGGAAAACCGAATGGGGAACTGATGTTGGACCGGCTGATAACGATCACGACGGTGACGGTCGAAACAACTTCTACGAGTACGTCTTTAACGGGAATCCAACAATAGAGCAATAGATGCTCATGACTGAAGCATGAAGGAGCTGAGCTTCTATTGCGTGGTTCATGTGAGCCGACTGCGCGTCGGCATGAAAAAAGCACCCGAGAGGGTGCTTTTTTTATCCGC
>Ga0307990_1000870_pt1 | contig 26043 bp, 20 predicted proteins | sample EllFjometagen129_FD_203168 | JGI IMG/M metagenome (GOLD analysis project Ga0307990, IMG submission 203168) | Marine microbial communities from Ellis Fjord, Antarctic Ocean - #129 | ecosystem: Environmental > Aquatic > Marine > Unclassified | place: Southern Ocean | collected 2014-10-08
GGGTCTTCCGCAGAATCTGTGGGTCAGGATGTACTCCTGTGCCCCTGATTATGCCGGGGAGATTTGCGTGTACGAGTAGGTGTACGAGTACGGTGTTTGCGGTCCTGACCTGTCATCTTTCCTCCAGATTTCGTTCCCACGCCACGAGCATGCGCACGATATCGGCGAGGCAGCTCTTGCCCTCGGTGGCTTCCTGGGTGCATTTGACCTGCCACACCGCGAGAACATCGAGCGTTGCTGCCACCTGTGGTGCAACGGTTCATGCGTGGCCAATAAAGCGACAACGGTCCTTCGTGGTCAAACAGTGATCTCAACATCGAAGTCCGTACTCGTACACCTACTCGTACACGCAAATCTCTCTTAATCTACGCTCAAAATATCTTGTTACGAGATAGTCCTATACCATCAAAACCGTGAAATACCGCCAAAAACTCCTGGAACACACGACATCCCGCGATCCGCCACGCCATATCTTACCCACACATTCTGCGGAGGAGCCATAGTTTCGTCCTTTTGGTCTCATTTAGATTTTGATAGATTACCTTAATGCCTCGAGAGATACGACAGCATGTGCCCGGCAGGTCTATTCGGCATGCTCAACACCAGTTATAGCGTCTGGTTCAACACAAAGGATAAAATTATGATTGTAGATTATAGAAAATTGCGTTTAGTAACTTTGTTGATTGTTTGTTTTTGCATGTTAGCCGGTGACATTGCCAATGCTGCTGAGGCTGATGATGCAGTAAAAAAGAGACCTTTGCAGATTGTCTTCATCTTAGGTCAATCAGAGAAGGTCGGAGATGCGAAGGTCTCCGCTGCATCATATATGCTTCAGAAGCCGCTCATTCCGCCACGAGAGGCGACGCTGAATGCCCACAAAGCGATGTTGCATCAGATCAATGGTGCCTATCTCTACTGGCAGGCTATGAATTCGTACGATGGCCCGGCGGAGAAACAGAAGCAACTTAAAGCGTTGCTTGTGGAGCGCGACACGTTTCGTAAAACGTTTAAACAGCATGTCCTTGATCAGCTTAAAAAAAATGACGGGATGTTTCGTGGAAAACATTATAGCAGCAGACGGGGATTCTGGCTCTTCAATATGGTCGATCAGGAGGCGGAGAAGGTTGGAATCACCCCAAAAATACGTGCCATCCTTGATGCCCCTGATAATACCTTCAACCTTGAAAAGGCGTATGAGCAGATACTTGCCGACTCCAACAACCGTTATAAGAAACAACTCAAATTGAATGAGTTGATTTTGAATGGGACAACACCCGAGGACTTTGTCGCATTCTCCGAGGCAACCAAAGCGTTTGAGGCAGAGATGAAGAAGAGTGCAGCTTTAACGTCGGTTGAAGAGAGGCGTCTGGCCTATGCCGCATTGGCCGAAAAACATCTGCATCTTCCGATTGCTAAACGCACACATGTGGTCGTTCTCGGCAAAATTTCCGACACACCGGAAGACGATGTGGGCAATCTGACCCACGGCCGGTTGTCGGTTGGATATGGAAGTGAGATCGATACTTTTGGGTTGGAATATGCCGCCGGGATAACCCTTGAAAGTAAAATAGATGCACCGATTCTGATTGTGAAGTGTGGCTGGGAGAGCGTTCTGACGCACGTGAAAGCAGTCCTTGATAATCCTGGTAAATACCATCCCGAATACGATCCTGAGGTCGGCTATGAGGTCGCCGGGATGATCTGGTTAGAGGGAATGAGTGATAGACAGAATCAGGATTATGGACTACATCTGGAATCGATACTGCGGGAATTTAGAACCTTTGTGAAGAGTCCTGAAATTCCGGTGGTTTGTGCAACTGTTGGCACGATGCTGTTTAAAGGCGAGAGTGATGACTCCCTTGTCAATCAGGGCATGCGGGAAGTGGCGAACAAACCTGAATTTAAAGGATCGGTTGATGTTGTTGAAACCTACAAATCTTATCCATCGGAAATTGCGTTGATCAACTCCATGTTCCACAAACGTAAGTTGAATGACAAAGAACTTCTGGAGGTCATTCAGCGCTCGACAGGCATCCGGGGAAGGCGCTCTCCGCCCTATATGGGCAGTGCCTCGTTTTATCTCCTGGCGGGCCATGAGCTAGGCGAGAGTCTGGCAAGAATGATCGCAGGCGATAAGCCGGTTGTGCCGAAGCGGTAGGATGCGTAATCCAGGGACTGGTGCTTTCGCCTACGCACTTCGTGGCTACGGCGTGACATGCGGTGTCTTTGCTGCGTAGATTTTTGGCAAAATGATTAGCTTCAAAATAATTTGGGTGCGTTGTGTGAATTGATATTGCGCGAAGCTGAATCATATAATTTGGTGCGCCGAATTATTTTTAGAACTTCTTCGCTCTCTTTTCAGATTTTATGTGAGCTGAATTTTTGATATAATTAATAACCATTAATAAAGTAAAGGGGGAGTTTTCATGAGAGTTAAGTCAGTGTATCCAGTGTTGGTCAGTGTTTGTCTTTTAGTCGCTTGTCTCGGTTTTGGACGCGCGAAAATTGCCGATCCGGCGGTGGGTCTTTATGAGGACCTGTCCGATCGGTCAACGCAGGAGTTCATGCCCGGGAAGGTGTATCGCATGGGGAAGAGCGGCATCTGTGGGACGGTTGAGGAAGATCATATTCTGGTGACGCATGTGATACCCGGATCCCCGGCCCACGGCAAGATTAAGAAGGATGACCGGATTCGCGGTATGCAGCACCGCGGCATGGGCGGCTGGGGTGGTATCCCCAATCTGGTGGGCGTACGGATGTACCGTATCGGCCGCGACTGGGACTGGCATTTCTATGTTACGGTGGAGCGCGAAAGCCTGCGTGGCGGGAAAGGCAACACCGTAACCTATGACCTGCTCATCCCGCCTGACCCCGGCAATGTCTGCCATTATGGCCCGACTGGCTTTTTTGCAAAACGTTATGCGGACCGGCTCGTAGTTGAGGTAGTCGAGAAGGGATCGCCATCCGACGGTAAGCTGCAGAAGGGTGATGTTATCGTTGCAGTCAATGATCATCCGATGGGCCTGGATGCCTATCAGCAGTTCACCGAGGCTATCGATAAAGCTGAGAGTAAACAGGGCGGCGGTAAACTGAAACTGACTGTGCGACGAGGCGGCCCCGCCGCTGATGCGGGATCATCTGCGAATGAGAACAAAGGTGCCACGCAACCTTCAAAACCCCTGAACCCTGAACCTCTGAACCTTGAACCTCAATCCATCACCCTCCATCTGAAAGTGCTGGGGAGTTACAGTGCGACTGCTCCGGTCAAATGTGAGAAGACCGGTGCTCTTATCACGCAGAGTGCCGACCAGTTGCTCAAAACAAGGTTGGCCTCCACACTTCACGCGGACTTGTTGGGATTGCTAGCAACCGGCGAGAAAAAAAATATCGATGTTGTACGCGGCCATGTTCACGCTTGGGCTGCGCCTTTTCAGGATCCCAAATACAGCATAGCCGACAAAGGTACGAGCGGCTATATATCCTGGGACTGGGGTTATCGAAATATTGTGTTAACCGAATACTATCTGCTTACCAAAGATGAATATGTTCTTCCCGCCATCAGGGATTATTCCCGGACAATGGCTGCCGGGCAGGATCAGGGCGGACTCTGGGGACACCGAATGCACTTCTCTGGCAATGGTCGGGCATTTGGGTATGGAGTAATGAACCAGCCTTCAATGTCAATTTTCATATCGCTTATTCTGGCTGAGAAGTGCGGGGTGAAAGATAAACTGGTGGTGGATGCGATCAAGAGAACCCATGACCATTATGACAAGTGGGTCGGTCAGGGCGCACTGCCCTACGGCAATCACGCACCCCTGGAGAACCTCTTCACCAATAACGGTACCAGCGGTTCACTTGCTGTGGCCTTTGCTTTGCTTGGTAACAAGAGAGGGGCACAGTTTTATGCAGGTATGTCTGCGGCTGCCTCGGAGGAAATCCTCAATGGACATGGCGGGCCCTGGTGGAATATCCTCTGGTCGGGTCTCGGTGCCAATGTGGCGGGCCCGGAGATGACGACCGTCTATAATAAGAAGATCCACTGGCTACGCACCGTCACTCGGTGTTGGGATGGCCGCCATACCGACATTATGGGGTGGGGGTCCAATCCCAAGCCTGGCAAACTCTCCGATACCGGAAGCCATCTTCTCAACCTCTGCACGGGGCGTCGCGTCCTCTACATCACCGGCAAGGACATGGATAAATCGCTTTGGTTGACGGCTGAAAAAGCCGGAAGCACTGTTAATGCCGGTACAATTGATACGTCGAACAATAAAGCGTTGCTGGGGTTGCTCGGGAGCTCCTTTCCGCCGGTACGACTGCGGGCCGCTCAGGCGTTGGCGATGCGGGATGCCGATGTGACCACCGAGGTGATGGAGCTCCTCGCCAAGGGCACATTCAACCAGCGTGTGGGTGCGATCTATGCCATTCAAAATCTGAAGATTGAAGGAGCGGATGATGAACTGCTGACCATTGCCAAAAATGAAAAGGATGAGCTATGGCTCCGGCAGCTGGCAGTCAGGGCCCTGGGAGAGATGAACGAGGCAAATGGGTATGCTCCCGAGCTTCTCAAAGTGCTGGTGCAGGAGAAACCCTATGATCCCTATCAGGAACTGGATCTCGCACTTGGCTCTGCCCTGGTAAAGCTCTACCAACCCGATCCCTATGCCACGGAGCTGGACAAGGAGCTCTTTTACAAGGGCGTGGTCAAGTTGCTCGATCACAAACATGACTCAGGGCGGGGGGCTGGTATGACCCTGATTAAGAATATTCCGCTGGAAGATCTAAGCCCCATGATCGACAAGATTGTCCACCTGATCGAGGACAAAGATAAGTCCTACACATCCTACGCTGGAGGTGGTCGCCAGGATGCACTGGAGGTTCTCTACCGTCTGGGCATCAAAGAGAGTATCGACCTGACGGTCAACACCATTAAAGAACCTACCGGTCGCGCTGGCCCGCGCATACGTGCCCGCACAAAGTTGCTTAACTCCTTCGGTGCCGAGGCAAAGTATGCCATTCCCCGGATCAAAGAGGTGCTTGGTAAAGGAGCCGATCCGATCGTTAAATCGATTGAGGAGTCCAAGTCGGCCCGCAAGATGATAAGTATTGAAGAGGCGAAGCAGTTGAGGTGAGTTGTGAGAGGTTAGAGGTGAGAAGGTAAGTTGTGAGTTGTGAGAGGTGAGTTGTAAGTTGTAAGTTGTAAGCGGACAACACATACTTTTACACGTACTCGTACACTCAAATCTCTTTTCCCTAATATTCCCACCCTAGTTTTTGGAGATTGCCTCTACGCCTTACAGCTCCGTTGCCGCCCGCTTCGGGGTAGCCCTACTGCACTACGTTCCGTTTCGCGTGTACGAGTACGTGTACGAGTATGTGTTCTTTCAACTATTTCGACTTTTCGAACCTCCAACCTTTTTGAACGGGGGCTAGGCAATGGTTTTCAGGCTGACATGAATCTTTTGTGATGCGCTCAGGTCGACGCCTTTTGTCTCAAGCCGCGAAATTACCTTCCAGCGCTTGCGACCGCTATTAAGACGGCTGCCGGTTTCGGCGAGCTTGCCAATTCCTTTGACAATACTTTTTGCGAAGTCGTTATTAATATTGTCTGCTACCTTGTCTGTTACCGCTTGAATCTGATCCTGAAGCTTGGGGACGGTAGGGGCATCCATGGAAAATTCGTAAGTCCCGCTGAAACCTGCCTGCAAATGTTCATCCATCATGATGTCGGCTTCATCTCTGTAGAATTCAACCCAGGATGTTGATGTGCCATCTCCGCTGCGGTTCCTCCTTCTGATCTGACGTTCTCCAACCAGACGGATGTACATCCGGTCGACATCAATGGCTTTCTTCGCTTTGACCGTCACTCTTCCATCTATTGGTTCACCTGAACTTACATTCTTCTTAGGGATGATTATCTTCAGGCTGCCTTTCATTGCCCGCGCAATGAAATAAGATGCGATCCCGATAATTGCCGCACCGCCGACTCCGCCTGTGATATATAAAATTGCATGATTTCCTGTTGATTCCATCATAATATCCTCAATGGTTGTTAATCTATCAGTAACAATAGCATACTAAATTATTGTTACCCTCTCAAGTCATTTAGAGAAGCACCCGAGGACGCGCATTTCAATTTATGTTGAGGGTATAATGTAGATCCCGATTGCATCGGGATTGTCCGGTTTCAAACCGGACCTGCTTTTTGTTCAACACCCAATCCGGCAGAACCGGAATGACAAAATACCCAAGCACCCAATTACCCAAGGAAACCCGAAACACCCAAGTGCCCAAAGGCGTGCCAGCTAAAGATTAAATCCTTCGCAAACTTAACCGCCACCCTTACTCGGATACCCGATGCGCTTTGAACGACTTGAACGTCTTTAACCACTTCAACCACTTCAACCCTTTGAACCCCTTCAACCATTTGAACCCTTTTTAGATTCACCGATTCGCCTGTTGACCTAACCAGTCCTGCGTGTTACTGTATTAGCTCTCTAGTACAGCAAGTAAGGATTGGCTATGATCGAGATAAAAGATGTGGCGTTTGGATACGGTGGGCGGGATCTCTTTTCAGGGCTGAAATTGACTCTTCGTTCCGGCCAGATATATGGTTTGTTGGGCAAGAATGCGCAGGGCAAGACCACCTTGCTCAAGCTTATTGCCGGGTTGCGCTTCCCACGCGAGGGATCAATCAACGTGTTTGGAATGAATGCGGGGGATCGTGAGCCTGAGCTTCTGCAGAAGATCTTCTTCGTTCCTGAACAGATTGAGCTTCCTTCATTGAGAGTGGGGGATTATGCAGCGGAGTTATCTGATTACTACTCTACTTTTCGTCTCGATTCATTTGCAGGCTATATTGAGGAATTTGAAATATATGAATCCGTTCTGATGCAGACCCTCTCATTTGGTGAACAGAAGAAGGTTCTTTTGGCTTTGGCGTTGTCGTCCGGGTGCCCGCTTATATTGCTGGATGAGCCGATGAACGGGTTGGACGTGCCGGCCAAGATGAAATTCAGGCGGCTGCTTGCCATGGCTGCTACGGAGGATTCAACCTTCATTCTGTCGACCCACCAGATCAGGGAGCTAGAGCAATTAATCGATCCTGTTATCATTCTGCATAATGGCGGGGTCCTTTTGAATGAGAGTCTGTCGCGTATAGGCGAGCATCTTGAATTTGGGATGCAGGCGGAAAAGCCCTCCGCTTCTGAGGTTGTCTATAGCGAGCTTGGCCCCGGCGGCTACTCGGTTATTCGGCAGTCCGGGATGGCCTGCGGGAACCCGGTGGATATGGAACTGCTTTTTTCGGCAGCGGTGAATGACCCTGATCTGATTCGTGCAATCTTTGGTAGAAAGGGGGGTGTTTGATATGAACATTGAATCTTTTTTTGATGCACAACGATTTTGTAAACATCTTAAGAAACTCGTTCGCCGTGAGATCATGTTGATATGCATAGGTGGGTTTGTGGTGTTCTGCCTGTCGCTTGCATCGGGTTTCTCCCGAGACTGGCGGGTGGTGTCGGGACTAATATTTATCTCGGGCATAGTCTATGCTTCGTTCGCATTCCGCGAATTGAATCATTCGCCGGCTTCCGCACTTAACTTTCTGATGCTTCCTGTTTCATCATTTGAGAAGTGTCTCTCGCGCTGGATAATTTCAGGGTTTGTTTATCCCGCTGTTCTTTTCGCCGCAATAGCCTTTGCTTTTTTTCTGCGAGAGAGCTATGCAAGCGCTGTCAATTGCATGTTTGCTTCGAGCGGTGCAAAGGATCTTCTTCTGCCAGGAATGAGCTTCCATAAAGAGGTTGTCTCAGCCCCGACGTTTTTTGATTTGATTGAATGCGCTTGGCAATACTCTGTCGTTCATGCCATCTTTTTCTGGGGTAGCGCGGTGTTCAGAAAGGCCGCCTTTCTGAAGACAGCTATTGCATTTTTGTGTGGGTATGTTGCCATCAAAATTATTGCGCTCGCATGCATCCTGGCAACTTTACTCTTGCTGGACTGTATCTATGGCGATTTAAATACGGTTGACTTCTGGAGAGTCGTTGCGCAGGCTCGGACTGTGCTACAGATGCTATGGCCGTGTTGCGCGGCTTTGATCCTATGCATCTCTCTAATCATGGCCTTCAAAAAAATAAAGAGCGTTGAGGTGTGATTATGGAGTTTAGAAAGTCACATAGTATCTTTGAGCAGATTGCCGATCACGTATGCAACTCAGTGCTTGCCGGTACATATAAAGAGGGGGCGAAGATTCCTTCCGTTCGTCAGATGGCTGGAGAGGTGCAGGTCAATCCAAATACTATAATGAGGGCCTATGCTCATCTCCAGGAGCAGGGCATTCTCCTGAATCGTCGTGGCATAGGTTTCTTCTGTGTCGATAACGCGTGCGAAATAATCCTGGCTCGCAACAGGCGGATCTTTATAAAGGAGGATATTCCTGTCGTTTTCGACAACATGCTGGCGCTCGGTATCGGGCTGAGCGAACTTGAGGATCTTTTCAACAAACACAGGAATGGAGTGCAGAAATGAGAATGTTTTTAGAGAGGAATGGTTTGGTGGATGGCCCTTACAACCTAGTGGAGATTAAAAATATGCAGTCCGCCGGGGGGCTCGATGCGAATGCCCTCGTATGCCCGGAGGGCGAGGAGAACTGGATTCCTCTGTCTCAGGTTTTAGCAGGTTGCGGCGAAGTTGCGACTGAAGGCGGGAGGCGTACGAAGCCGCCCAAGCAGAAGAGCTGCTTATTAGGATGCCTTCTGCCATTGCTCTCCGGCCTTGTCATTACCGTATTGGTCGTAGCAATTGCCGGTTATATGATTATATTTCACTCCTCGATACCTCTCAAGATTGCTAGTGCCTCGTTGACGAAATTGAACCCTCGCATTGAGGTGGAAGGTATCTCCGGCTCTATCAGCAGGGGAGCATCATTCAAGGGCCTGCGCTATCATCACGCCGACGGAAATATCTCCTACATTGAGGATGTGGGTATCAGTCATAATCCGCTCAGGGAGATTATGGGACAGAAAAAAATAATTATCTATGAGCTGCATGCAAAAAGGGCGCATCTTTATCTGCCTCAGAGTAGCGAATCGACCGACGTTAATGATGAGTCGGAGTCGGAGTCGGTAGAGCACACTCCTGATGATGGTGTCGTGGCTGAACAGGATGGAATCTGTGATATATTCGAGATCAGAAAGATCGATATAGAAGATGTTGTGATTGAACATAGAGCGTCCGGCAAGAAGCTCGATATTGAAAGGTTATCTCTTGAGGGCTATAAAGCAGAGAAAGGCGAGATTGTCAGCGGCGAACTCACCATTAAAAGCAACTTTCTGGATTTCCATATGCCGTCAGTGGTCACCCATGTTACTGATCGTCAGATTGAGCAGACGACACTAAGTTTCTCGGGAGCTATCAAGCCTGCCGCCTCGCGCAATATCGGGGTCACAATCATTTTTTCCGGGGAGATGCTGGTTGCAAGCAACAAGCTGGTTTTAGCAAGAATGCAGGCATTTGATGAAGCTCTGGAGCTTAACCTGCAAGGCAAGGATGACGGATTCCTGCTCAGTGTAACGGCATCGGAGCTTCTTTTGAGCAGCTATATGCCTGCCCTGCCCCTGGCTGATATGACCGGCCACCTTACCTTCGAGTGCAGTGATGATGACGATCAAAAAATGGTGGTCGACAAGGGCCACTTCGAGTTTGGACTTGCACACTTCGAGGTCTTGCCCCAGGAAGTCCTGTTTGATGCTGAATCTTTGCGACCTGTACTGCTTGAAGCGCGGGCAAGCAAGCGTGCCTCCACTTATCAGATGCGACTGGAACTTATTATTCCCACAGACGAAAAAGATCAAGAGCCGTCGCTTAACCTTTGCTTAACATCCATTCCCGAGTCCGGTATCGATGAAATATTGGCCGATCTCCTTTTCAATGAAGCCTATACCTCCCTTTCGCCTGCTCAGCACCAGAAGCTAGCGGACTGCAGGCGTGTATTCGTTCCCGAATCGCACTCTCAACCATAACGGATTCTACTGAAAAAGTCGGGCGGACGACATGGAAGTGCTGTGCGCCATAAATCCGTCCGGGGACAGTCACTACCAATGTTGATGCCGTCCCTGATAATACTTTGCATATTATCACTCTCGCTTAGATAAGGACAATTAAATTGGCTCTTCGTTGTTCTTTATGGTGAACAGATTTTTCGACAGGATAACAGGATAATCCAGATAATATTTTACCATGTCACGTCGTCTTGTGCGGGCGTAGTGCATCGAAGACCCAAGCTCGCAGATTGAAGGAGGAAGGGCGTATGCGCGACTGCGGGAGAGCAGGCATAAGTCAGTTAGTCCTCTACTTCTCGAATTTATCCAGTTCCTTAGCGCTGTTTTTGTTATTGGTTTGCAGATCACCAAGAACATCTTTTGCATGTTTATATGAATCAACTGCAGCTTTTCCTGTTGCCTGGTCGATTACCTGCTTAGCCACCGATGGTTCTTTGGGTTGGTCGCTTTGCTGTCCACAGCCTGCTAGGGTTATTATTGCTATTGTGCTAATGATTAACCTCATTACTACACCTCCATCTGATAAAATTATCACACAACTCAGATCAACAGTACGTATGGCCCGAAGTGCTTAAATTCGTGTCGTTCAAGGGCTGACCCACGCGCTCAGACCGTTAATAATTTCATTCAGCAGGGGTTTAATGGCGCTCATTACTTTGCTACGCCGCTGCTTTTTTCGCCGCTGCTTTTTTCGCCGCTGCTTTTTTCGCTGCTGCTTTTTTCGCTGCTGCTTTTTTCGCTGCTGCTTTTTTCGCTGCTGCTTTTTTCGCTGCTGCTTTTTTCGCTGCTGCTTTTTTCGCCGCTGCTTTTTTCACAACTTCTGGCTGCCGGGCTGGCTGGGGCCTTGGAACTTTTGCTAGGTCCTGAGGCCAGCTGAAATGTTTTTGTGGTTGCAAAAGCGGAAAACTGTTTTTTGACCCGTTTTGAACCACACTTCGGGCACTTCTTGGGCTGGTCCGATAAACTTCGTGCAAAGTGCTCAAAATGATTTTTGCATTTTCCGCAGGCATATTCATATATTGGCATATTAGATCCCTTTTTTGGTTTGGCGTATATTGTGCCCTCTTCTTTCGCTAATTTCCAGCCTGAATAGTTTTTTCCTCGATATTTATGGAACGGGTCTGATTTTAGTTGTTATAATCTCAACTTCTTGTTTTTTTACCTAAAAAAACGCTTAAGTTTCACCCCATTAGGAGGGCGTGACCATGTCTGATGTAGAAAAGCACATAAACTCTGGTGAATATAGAAAGATATTTGAGCTTTTATTTCCGCGCAGACCCTAACGATAGTTTTTTTTCAGGCGTTTCCCTTGCCGCCAAAGTTTTGCAAACCTGACGACCTTTATAGGTGATATTAGAAGCAGCCGGGCTTTTCGCTGTGTGTATTTTAGACAGCTCTGATTTTATCTTTTAAATGTGAATTTTTAATTGTCGCTGATGTTAAATTATAATTGTCGTTGTCCAAACATGTGCTTTATTTTGATTGGTCAACGTGATACTCCCCGATGTCTTCGGCCAGTACCATTTCAAAGGAGCCTTCCAGCTTCCCCGCTTTTACACCTAAAGCAAGATTTGCTCTGGTTAACAAACAGAAGAAATTACAGCCCTGAAAGGGCGTGACATACGGACCAAGCCATGAAGACTTTTCTATGTCACGCCCTTTCAGGACTGCTGGTTCTGTTGTACAGACACCCAGGCGTTGCCCTGAGCTAGTATGTGAAGCCCTTTCAGGGCATGGACCTTTTTCGGGTAGTGTCTAGCAGCCTGCAGACTCGGTGCTCAACTCGCTGACTAATACAGTAATGACTATTACACAACTTCTCAAAGAATATGATAGAATATTAAGTCCCACTTGAAAAAAGTTCCTCCTTCGTCCTGCAAGCGGGACTATGGCGGGACAAGTTTGTTTGCCTGCCTGTGCGTAGCATGCAGACAGGCGGCTCTGCTGCGTTAGTTGCTGAATAATGAAAAAATCTGAATACATATATCTTTCCTTGCACTCTATCATCTTAGTGCCACTTATGATTTACTTGGCAATCTATCCAATTTAAAGCATCGTTCGAGAACAAGAGGTCGGCCATAGAAACCATAACACCGATGCTGGACAAGGATAGTCAGTGGCGGGTCTCTGGATATTTTATTAAGTAAGGGGGGGGCCAACAAGCGCCTGCAGGATATTTGCTAACAGCTGTGCTGTCAGGAAAATTTTGAGACAAAAGGAGATGTGATGAAAACATATGTGGAGATATTTTTTGCAGTAGCGTGTATGTGCACTGTTCTTTCAATTGCCCAGAGCAAAGTGCCACAACGAGATAACGTGGTCGGCGATACCGACATGATCGAGACAGTGAACAGTGACCCCTTGGATGCATACAACGTTGTCTGGACGACCCCGAGTAAGGATCACAACGGCTCGATGCCGATCGGCAATGGAGAAACCGGACTTAATCTGTGGGTGGAACCCAATGGCGACCTGGTATTCCTCATCAGTCGGACCGATAGCTGGGATGAGAATGAGCGGCTCTGCAAGATCGGACGAGTGCGGATCAAGTTTGCGCCGGGCCTCGCTGGAGGTAAGTTCAAACAGGAACTGAAGCTGCGCCAGGGCGAAATTGAGATCGTCGGTGGCAAAGGAGATGCGGCTATTACGGCACGCATCTGGGTTGATGCAAATCGACAGGTCATTCACGTTGATGCCGACAGTGAGAATGCCTTCGCAACCCAAGTGAACCTCGAGCTCTGGCGGAAAGAAAAGCGTAGCTTTCCCGGCATAGGCGACGGTGTGAGCGGATTTAAAGGCCCTAAAACGGTTTACCCGGACACTGTAATTGGCGGACAAAAGAAGCGGATCGCCTGGTACCATCGTAATCCCGTTTCTCCGTGGAAGGGAACGCTCGAACTACAGGGGCTTCAGCCGGCATTGGAGATCGGCACCGATCCGTTGCTGCACCGCACTTTCGGCGGCATGATCCAGGGCGAGGGGTTGGTCAATGTCGATGACAAGACACTCAAAAATGCCAAGCCGCAACGGAGCTTGCGTTTGTCGATCCACACGCACACCCAGTCACCCAGTGTCGAGGAGCAATGGCTCAAGGCCATTGAGTCAGAGATTGCAGAAGCTAAGGCAGTTGGGGACGATGAGGCGTTCAAGGCACATCGCAAGTGGTGGAATGATTTCTGGACCCGCAGCTGGATCTTAGCAACCGGCAATGCAGATGCCGAAGCGGTCACCAGGGGGTACGTCTTGCAGCGCTGGATCTCTGCCGGGTCAGGACGCGGAAACTTCCCGATAAAGTTCAACGGCACAATCTTCACCGTTAATGGTGGAAAGCATAATGACCCGGACTACCGCCGATGGGGCGGATGCTACTGGTTCCAGAATACGCGTTTACCCTACTGGCCGATGCTGGCCTCCGGCGACTATGACATGATGCGTCCGCTGTTTAGGATGTTTGTCGACGCACTGCCTCTGGCAAAGCTGCGAACACCGATCTATTTTGGACATGCGGGCGCGTTCTTTCCTGAAACCATGTCATCATGGGGCACCTACGAAAATGGCGGGTACGGCTGGGGATGGCGCACAGTCGGCAAGCCCGGCGATCCGACCGTAAATCGCTACATCCGTTTTCATTACAGCGGAACACTCGAATTGCTGGCGATGATGATCGACTACTATGACCACACCGGCGACAGAGATTTTCTGAAGAAAGAACTGCTGCCCATCGCCGATGAATTCCTGCTCTGGTGGGATAAGCACTGGAAGCGCGATGCCAACGGTAAATTGCACATGTATCCATCGTATGCCTGCGAGTCTTTTTGGAACTGTACAAATCCTACGCCGGACGTTGCGGGTTTAAGGTGGGATATGGATCGGTTGCTTTCTCTGAGCGATACCGAGATCGGCACCGAACGTCGAGCTCGATGGACAAAATTTTGCAAGGAGATTCCGCCCATACCGCTGACCGAAATAGCCGGACAACCGGCCATCGCACAAGCTGAGGGTAAACTCCCCAGGGCTACCAACAGCGAGAACCCCAATCTTTACGCCATCTTTCCATTCAGGATCTATGGACTTGACAAGGATGATCTGGAAATGGCCCGCCACACGTTTAAGAACAGACGAATCAAAAGCCATAAAGGATGGCGACAGGACGAGACCCAGGCGGCCTTCCTCGGTCTAACCGATACCGCTTCAGAATACATCACGAAACGAGCTACGACCAAACATTCGGCAAGCCGTTTCCCTGCTTTCTGGGGTCCGAATTTCGACTGGACACCGGATCAGGATCACGGCGGCAATATTCTGATGGGATTGCAGACGATGATTCTTCAGGCGGACGACGGCAAAATCTGCTTATTGCCAGCCTGGCCAAAGAACTGGGATCTTGATTTCAAGCTGCATGCACCACACAGAACCATAGTAGAAGGTCGTGTAAAAGACGGGAAACTGATTAATATGAAAGTCACTCCGCAATCTCGCAGGAAAGATGTTATAGTCATGCATACTGTCGAAGAAGCCCAAAGAAAAAAAAGTGACATTTATTGATCTTAGGGTCTGCGCGGAAATGCAATCGCCACCAAAATGTGAAGTTATTTTCGCTACTCGATATTCGTAACTGGAGGATGTTTTGGAGTTGTTGCCGCCGCGGTGATTATGATATTATGAATGGATAATTTATTAAGTAATGAGGGTGGATATGATGAAGAAGTTTATTTTGATTAGCAGTTTGGTTTGTGTTGCATCTGTATGGGGGGCGCAGCACCCCAATATCGTCTTTATTCTGGCCGATGATATGGGCTATGGCGATGTGGCCCATGCAGGCGGAAGTATTGCCACACCGAACTGTGATCGGCTGGCCTCCGAAGGCATGCGCTTTATTGATGCGCATACGACCAGTTCTGTCTGCACACCAACCCGTTACGGGATTCTGACTGGACGCTACAACTGGCGTTCAAGGCTAAAAAGGAGCGTCCTCTTTCCTCCATCGAAACCGCTGATCTCTAAAGAACGCATAACCATGCCGAAATTTTTGCAGCAGCAGGGCTACCATACCGCATGCATCGGCAAGTGGCATCTGGGGTTGGGCTGGACCATGCTGCCTGATGGTACTAAGGGCAAGGCCGATGATGGAAGTTCTGCTGGTAAGGGCTGGAATATCGATTATTCTAAACCTATCACCCACGGACCGACTCATGTCGGCTTCGACTATTTCTGGGGCATTCCGGCTTCACTTGATATGCCACCCTATGTCTATATCAAGAACAACATGTCCACCGCGATCCCAACCAAAGTCAAGGCGTTCCATCGCAAAGGCCCGGCTGCGGCTGATTTTGAGGCAGTAAACTGTCTGCGCGATTTTGCTGCACAGTCACGCAGTTATATCAGTCAGCAGGCCTCTGATAAATCCAAGCCCTTTCTACTATATCTGGCCCTGACCTCACCCCATACTCCGATTGTGCCCTCTGAGAAGTGGAAAGGTAAGTCCAGCTTAGGTAAGTATGGAGATTTTGTGATGGAGACCGACTGGGTCGTAGGTGAGGTGCTGGCTGAGTTGGATGCGCAGGGTATCACAGAGGAAACGTTGGTGGTTTTCACGACCGACAACGGTTGCTCCCCGGCAGCTAAAATTGATCAGCTGATTGCTAAAGGGCATCGGCCGAATGCCGGCTGGCGCGGGCACAAGGCCGATATCTACGAAGGCGGCCACCGCATTCCGTTTCTTGTGCGCTGGCCCGGAAAGGTTAAAGCCGGTACACGTTCGACAAGCACGATCGTAAGTAGCGATTTTTATCGCACTGTCGCTAATATCCTCGGGGCGGAGGATAAAATTCTGAACGATGCCGCTGAGGATAGCTTTTCGTTTCTGCCTGACCTTCTGCAACAGGGAACAACTGTACGCCGCAGTTCCATTCATCACAGCATCAATGGTGCTTTTGCGATGCGTCAGGGTAAATGGAAATTGATTCTTGCGCCAGGCTCAGGGGGGTGGAGTTTACCCAAAGGCAATGCAGCATGGAAATCCAATCCTGATGGAATTCAACTCTATGATCTGGAATCCGACCCCGCGGAAAAAAATAATATCCATAAGAGCAACCCTGAGGTGGTGCAAACACTTCTGGCACAACTTAATAAAGTGATAAGAAATGGACGCAGTACACCTGGTCAACCGGTTGCGAATGAAGGCGATATCCCTTTTTCGAAACGTATCATAGAACGCTTTCCACAGTTGGCGAACCAAAAGCCGGAATAGCCAGAGTCGGCTCGAAAAGGTCTTTTAGGACAGAACGCTCCAATTCTTTGGGTTGTTTTTTCCGTACTCGCATACTCAAATCTCTTTTCCCTAGGATTAAATGTTATCCGGATCATCCTGTTATCCGGTCAAAAAAAATCGATTACCATAAAAATCAACGAAGAGCCCATTTGGTTCTTCCGAGTTTTTCATGGGTCAAAGAAACATTTCGCAAGTGCGTGGCGGGGTCACGGCCCCCGCCCTACAGTTTCATAGACATCAAAGCCTTTACTGTAGCTGAGGTCCGTGACCTCGGAAGGGTTACCCACACAAAATTCGGAATAACCAAAACTTTTGACACAACCGAGCATAAATCATCCTTTTGCAGTCAGTCGTTGCAGAACAACCTCCCGCATCGCTTCTTTGGGTGCATCACAACCAGTCCAGCTCTCAAATTGGATTACCGCCTGATTTACAAACATCTCCAAACCACTCACGGTGACAAGGCCTTTAGCTTTCGCATCACTGAGCAGTTTGGTGGATAGAGGATTGTAAATGATGTCCATTACCCCCAACCCGGAGTGGAGCAGCTCGGCTGGAACCACGCTTCGACCCTCGTTCGGGTGCATCCCGACCGGAGTGGCGTTGATGAGAACGGCACTATCACCTATCACACGGGAGAGACTGGCATCATCGATGAGCACTCCCTCAACAGCAACATCAGTTTTTTCGGCAATATCACGCGTAAGCTGAGCTAGCTCCTCTTTGATAACTCCCATCAATGTTAATTTCTCGGGCCCGGCGTTAAACGCCAAATCAAAGGCAATTGCGCGTGAAGCACCACCGGTCCCAATAATTACCACGCGGCTCCCGGCGGGTTGAAGCCCATTGTCGAGCATTGCCTGACGGGCACCGGGACCATCACTGCCCAACCCGCGTAAACGACCTCCATCGTTAATTATGGTATTGATGGAGCCAATACCGCGGTCGGCATCGGAAATTTCGTCCACGCAAGATACCACCTCAACTTTGTGAGGAATCGTGACACTTAAACCCCTGAAGTTTTCCATGGCACGAATGCCATCCAGCGCACGAGCTACATTTCCGGAATCAACCCGGAACGCCAGATATACATAGTCCAGATCCAATTCGCTGAAGGCACGGTTATGCAGCGCCGGACTCATAGAATGTTCCACTGGATTTCCAATAATACCGCACAGCTGTGTTGAAGGGGATATTGTTGCGATAGATCTCATACAGTTTTTCCTTTGCTTGCCATTGATTGTCACCGTTTTCTCAATTTGCATCGATTACGGTCAATTAAAAATCAATTTAAAATATACTTGCAGTGCACTAAGTATTGATTTTTTTTGTCTTGGTTGTCAAGCGATCAGCTATCATTTTTGTATATTCCGCTGAACAAACTTAATTTTTGTAATCTAAACGCCAACGACAAGCCGCATGTGTTTGCCTTCGCCCATCAGCCTGCATTCAAGGTGCAGCACTCCGATTGCCTTGACGACCGCCAGTCGAACTGGGACGCGTTCGGGAGCAGCTTGGCTGCCTCCGGCACGCGGGCGTACTTCTGCGGATACGATCACTTCTACGATCATGCCCGCATCAACGACGGGGATGGAGACACCGGCAACGATCTTCACCATCACTCAAGGTCATACCCAAATGGCACGAAGTTAAGCATCACATCAGGTCATACGCAGACCTCGGGTGATGGGTAGCCACCCAGCCAAAGGCACCCAGAGGGTGCCTAAACCCTTATGGTGTCCATGGCGCGGTGACGCGGTAGAACTTGTTGCTATTCGCCGATATGGAGTCGGTCTGGGAGTTAGCCGGACTGATGACTGTGCTGCCTGCGGGAATCCACGGGCCTGTTACCAGATTTGTGTTTGATTCCATCTGGTAGGTGATGCCGTTTTCAACCGCCCATTCAACCGTTGCCACCGTGTAGAGTGTATTGAACATCAGGTTGGTGATCACGACGGCCACCGATGGTGCAGGCTGGAAGAGTTCCACCAGATAGTCTTCCACCTCGCCGTCTGCTGCGAGGCCGCTTGGAGTGAGCCCACCGCCCGAAGAGATGCGGAAACGTGCATAAGTCGGACCGAGCGCACTGGGTTGCGGCACGGGGACGCTCAGCGTGTTCAAGCCGGCTGAGAGTAGGGTTGCAGTTGCAATCTTTTCTCCGGAGTCGGCCCAGTCGCCGTCGGCGTTGAAGTCGATCCATGCATCGAGATATCCGCCGGAGAACCCGGCCACCACCTGGATGGAGGCGTTGGTTCCCGCTACGATCTTGGAGGCAAAGGTGACACCGTCTTCGTCATCAATTCCGGTGGTGTCGTCGCCGTCGGCCGCAGCCTTGGGGACACCGTCAGACTCGGCATCGATAGTTGCACCCAGCAGGATGCCGACGGAGATGGTGTGGGTCGCTCCAACGCTGGCCGCCAGTGTCGGGTAGGACGGATCAGGCGCATCACCCCAGTCGTTGCCGGAAGGGACCGCCGAGATGAGCCAATGATAATCCTCCACTTCGCCGTCAAGTGCCAGACCGGTGGGTAAAACGGTTCCGCCCGGATAGGAGGAGGTGCCGCTGGTCAGGCGGAATCGGCAGTGGGCCGCGATGCCGGTCCTAGCCGTCAGCGGAACCGGGAATAGCAGGGAGTTGGTTCCCTGCGTCAGCGGCTGGTTGCTGAAGATCTGATCGCTGGTCTGCGCCCAGCTGTTGTCCAGATTGAAGTCGATCCATGCATCCAGAATTCCCGCTTGCGACGCGATGACATCCACAGAAGCGTATCCGCCGGGCATGAGCGCCGAGCAGGTTTGAATTACGCCGTCCTCGTCGCCCGGCGGATAGGCGATGCCCGGATAGAGAAGGTTTTTGTTGTCGCCGTCGGCGTTGATTGTCGGCTGCCCGTCCGGCTCAGCATCAACTGTTGCACCAAGACACAGGGATGAACTGAGGATATGGTGCGCGCCGTTGTTGGCCGCCAGGACGGGATAACCCGGGTCGGGGACATCTCCCCAGTCGATTTCCACAAGGTCTTCAATGTCGATCATGTAGTCCTCCACCTCGCCGTCTGAGGCATAGCCGGTCGGATGCAGACCCGATACAGAGCTGTAGCGCACCCGCATGTAGGTGTTGGTGGAAGGGAGTGCACTGGTCGGAACCGGAATGGTCAGCGTTGTGGTTCCGGCGGACAGTAAATGGTCTGTGTAGACCTGTTCTCCGGGATCCAGCCAGCTTCCGTTCACATTAAAGTCGATCCAGATGTCCAGCAGTCCCGATCCAACGGCAGTTACATCCATCTGTGCGACGGCACCGGGGAAGAAGCAGGTTTTGAATGTAACCCCGTCTTCGTCGTCCAATGTCACCAGATCATCGCCATTGGCCAGCGCGTTCGGTTGTCCATCGGATTCGGCATCAATCAGGGCGCCGAGATAGAGCGAGGAGCCTATCAGATGGTTGGCACCGGAATTTACCGCAAACGTCGGGTAGGGCGTATCCGGAGCGTCGCCCCAGTCGAGTTTTTCGATGTCCACGGTGTAGTCCTCTACTTCGCCGTCGGATGCGTTTCCTGATGGCAGAGGGGCTCCGGTGGCATAAGCGGACGCGCTGCTGGTGAAGCGGAAGCGCAGAACATTCTGGCCCGGAGGTGTGCCGTAAGGAACGGCGAAACTGAGCGGATTCGAGCCGGGATTGACCCCGCCGCCGAATACGTGTTCTCCCGGATGATTCCAGACTCCGTTGTTATTCAGATCCATCCAGATATCGAGCTGTCCAGCGACGGATACCAGCGCATTGAATGAGGCGTTCTGACCCGGCACGAAGAGGGAGGTGAACGTGATGCCGTCTTCGTCGTCCACATTATTCACATCATCTCCACTCGCGGCGGCGGTGGGCTGCCCGTCGAGCTCGGCATCAATCAAGGTGCCAAGGATGTAGTTCATGTTGATGGTGTGGTTGGCACCGATGTTGGATGCCAGCGTGTTGAAGCCTCCCGCGGCCGGTGAGTCGGGCGCATCGCCCCAATCAAACTCTTCCTCCGGCTCCTCCTCTTCATCGCCGTCGATGATGAAGGCGAGGTCGAGCGATTCCTCGGTGACGGGATCAATCAGCTCGTTCCATTGGTTGGTATTCAACACGGGTAGATCGGCCCAGACGGCATCGTCGTTGAAGTGTTCCGAGCGGGAGGTTTTCCATCCCCACATCGGACCTTGCGTTTCCACGGAAATATCCAGCCAGTAGATGGTGCCCTCGGTTTGCACAAAGGCTTCGCTCTTGGGAATGAAGACATCGTAGCGGTAATAATTCTCATGGTCGGGACGACTCCACTCTTCGTTGTTGGGGTCGTACCAGCCCTGCGGCGATGGTGTTTCCTGCTCAACCGTAATGATCCAGCCAGCCGGGGGGGCGTAGGGATCGATATCCATTTCCCAAAGCGCCGGTACTACGGGTTTGCTATAGTCGCCTTCCAGTCCGGAATCGGGAATATCGTCGTGCAGACTGAGGTGGAACTTGTTGATGCCGTGGAATTCGAACTCCGGCATGTTTTCGTCCCACTGGAAGGATCCCCAGAAGGTAATGTGCGTGATCGGCCCGTTGGAGGTGCAGCGGAAGTCGTCGGCGAGCACCTTTTGCAATTCGTCTGAGCCTGTGCACGCCCGAACATCCCATCCGAAGGGGTCGGGAAGCTGCGGCCAATGCATCTTGTGCGGCGGTTCGACGGGTTCCTCTATGTTATGGAATACAGAGACATCGCTGCTGCGAAACACGTCGTCGGGGTAGGTATCCCCGAAATCGATGCCAATGCCATCAATCCAAGTGCTGATTTTGAGCGAGGTGGTGCGGTTTATGAACATATCCTTCCCGTCCTCGTAGGCACCGTAGATGGCCGCGTAGCGCGGGTCAGTCGGATCCATGGGTGGATTGACCTTGAAGTTCAACGTTTTTGTAACTCTTTGGTTGATGGCAATATCGCCGAAGTCCCAGGTGGGCACATAATAGTTTCCAGGTTCGTCGCCCTGCGGGGGATCCTGTTCGTTCCAGCAATACCAAGCCAGCTGGTCTTCGTTTTCGGCAATGATGAAGCTGGGCGGCCACGGATTCTGGTATGGCCCGGTAAAAGCTTGCGGGAGCAAGCCAGCTTCGGCGATGGCAAACTCCACCGTGAGCCTGGTGTCCAGCAAAGTACCGATATAGCGATCCGTTTCAGCAGGTCTCAATTCGTTGTGGCTATTGCTTGAATCGGATTCCTGCCCATAGCACCGGGGCGTGTTGTTTTCGATGGTTGCGTCGATGGTGAATGCGGTAATATGATTTGCCGCATTTGTTGTAAGCGAGATCACCCGCCCGTCGATCACGTGGGGGTCATCCCCTCCATGATCGGTAACATTGTCGTGGAACTCGTGGGTGCGGAACTCCTCCTCACCTGAGGCGTTTAGGAACCATTGTCCGCTGGTCGCCGTTGGATCTGTGTTAGGTCCGGTGTTGTTGAATGGACCAACCGGTCCTTTGGTGATGGACAGCGATGGTGCTGCCTGCAGCGAAACGGCTGCAATGAAAATGGCTGCGATTAGCAGCATAATGCGGAATGCGAATGCTTTCATTTGTCTTACCTCTATAACCCGGTCGGGCGTTATTAATGATTGAACCTACATTATATTTATGCCTTTTCTTATTTAAAGTTTCAGAATAGCTTAGTACGTCTAATTAATCAAGTTTATTTTTGGACGAATTGCGCTTGCGTTGCGATTCAATTGATAAAAAGAAATCATTAAGCGGTTTTATGGAAAGAAAGGGGGAACTACGAATAGACGCGAATGAACGCGAATGGACGCAAATGGACGCAAATGGACGCAAATGGACGCAAATGGACGCAAATGGACGCAAATGGACGCAAATGGACGCGAATGGAGTGTACGAGTAGTATTGGCGAAGGCATGCATGCGTACTCATACCCCAGTATTTGAATCCACATTCGCGTTCATTCGTAGTTCAAAAAGAGAGGCAGCTAAGTAGTTACCTCTGAACTCTAAACTCTTTGGTTGCTTCAGGACCGTAAAGCATTATGATGCCTGACATTTTGCATTGGTCGGCGAGAGAATATCCGAGACAGGGAACATTGCCATGGATAGTTACGGCACCGAGAAAGTTTATGCCCGCTTCAATTTATCCCGTGTTTACGCCCTGATAAGTAGGCTTTTAACATTTTAGACTGTAGGCCGGGTGCCCTCACCCGGCGAAACCAGTGCCCGGTGGGGCACCGGGCCTACAGATTCCGCAGGACAGGATCTTGCCCTTCAAGTAAACACCTAAACTCCTGCATCCTTCTTGTCCGGGCGTAGTCCCGCGCCTGCGGGCGGAGACCGATGGGATGCTTGCGATCCTGTTTTATTCAGATCCGACAGAGAATAAACCGGCGCACTTAATAAACTCATCGGATTTGTCATTATCATCATGCGTTAACAGGCTCACGCATACATAAATTACAAATGAAGCACTGATTCCAATCATAGCTTGTTCAACAGAAGCAATTTTCCAGGCGGCAGGCAGATCAACACCTAACACAATGAGCAGATTGTAGGTGGAAAAGATCAAACCGAAGATCATTGAGCTAACGGTGGCCTTGGCAGTTCCTCTTTTCCAGATAAACCCAAGGACTAATGGGACAAAGACTCCTGTTGCCATAAAGTCAGATCCGATCCATGAGATTGTCAACACAGAGCGAACTTCGGTGCCGATAAACAGTGCCACAGCGGCAATAATAAATGTCGATAAGCGAGCAACCATAACTTGCTCTTTCATCGTTGTATTACGGTTGACGTACTTTTGCCAGATATCAACGGTTAATGAAAGTGACGCTGTGTTTATCATTGAATCCATGGTGGACATAATTGCTGAGCACAGACCTAAGAATAAAACGGCGCTGATAACAGGCGAACCTATGTTTTTGACCATATCCGGAATAATACCTCCAATCGGAATTTCATTATAAATAGTGGAGGCGAACATTCCTGTAAAGCTGATCATTAGATAAAGCGGAATAAATACAAAAAAGCTGATGCCCATCATTTTACGGGCTGAGGTTGGGTTTTTGGCTGCGGATATGCGCTGCCAGACATTGGCTTGAATCATCCATGAACAACCAAAGGTGATCACATAAGCCATGTTGGAACTGACATCATGAAAAAAGTCAAGATAGCCAATTTTGCCATTGGCCTGGGCTACTTGTGCTACGGCTTCAAAACCTCCTGATTTGACGTACGCAACAACCAGAAGCGCAACGGCGGTGATTAGGAAAAAGATGAATTGAAAGAAATCGGTTAATACAACGCCACGAAATCCACCAAACAAAGAGTAGAACAGGACAGCTAGCATTCCAATTAATGCACCAAGTTTATAATCGATCCCAAAGTAACTCTCAAAGAAGTTTCCTAATACGATTACCTGGATAGAGGCTCCAATCACCATAAAGATGAGGATGAAGATTGTTAATAGCAGAGCGGAAGTGGAGTTATAACGCTTTTCAAGCAATTGAGGTTGGGATAGAGTAGAGATATTACGTATAGCTTTAGCAAAGAGAAACATTAATGCCGTGGATAATAATACTGGGACTCCGTATATCCAGAATGAATTGATTCCGTTATTATAGGCATGGTCGGCTAAATCAATCGCAGAACCTCCACCCCACCATGAGGCAATAAAGGTTATCGCCAGCAGCCAGGCAGGAAGTTTACGGGAGGCCAGAAAGTAGTCTTCGCTTCCTCGATTATTCTTATTTATGAATCCAATGATACTTACAGCTACGATATAAATACCAAGAAGTATCAGTGTAAGATGTTGTGGCATTTTGTTATTCCGGTTTTTTGTGGGGTAATCCTTTCGAGTTCCAGCCTACGCCCCGTACGGCGGGGCTACGGTCTGACATGCAAGGAACTCGGCTACAGTAAAAACTTGGGTCTTCCGCAGAATCTGTGGGTCAGGATGTACTCCTGTGCCCCTGATTATACCGGGGAGATTTGCGTGTACGAGTAGGTGTACGAGTACGGTGTTTGCGGTCCTGACCTATCATCTTTCCTCCGGATTTCGTTCCCACACCACGAGCATGCGCACGATATCGGCGAGATAGCTCTTGCCCTCGGTGACTTCCTGGGTGCACTTCACCTGCCGCAACGCTGAGAACATCGAGCGTTGCTGTCGCCTGTAGTGCAGCGGTTCGTGCGTCACCAATAAACCTAAAAAGAGCAGTTGACCAAGCAGACAAAGGTAAAGAATAAGGTAAAGACGAGGGGGTATGGATCTCGCTCTTAATCTTTATCCTAATCTTTATCTTAATCTCTCTCAATCTACGCCCTGAATATCTTGTTACGAGATATTCCTAATCCTCACAACCGTGAAATACCGCCAAAGACTCCCAGAACACACGAGATCCCGCGATCCACCACGCCATATCTTACCCACACATTCTGCGGAGGAACCAAAAACTTTGATGGACTATAAAACAAGGGTGGGGGCCACTTCGACAGGCTCAGGACAGGCCTTGACCCCGCCGCGCATCTTGTGAGAGGTTTCGGTGATCCACGAAAAACTGAAAGAGCCTACACCTTATAATTGCATATCACGGAGACTCACTTTGGTTACGGCTGAAAGCATCTTTAGATTAGAAAACTAAGGATTCCTGAATTGCCTCGACCGGGCATATCTGCATACAGCTACCGCAATCGTCACAATATTCAGGAATGCACCGATAAGGAGAGCCCTCTTCAATAGCTTTAAAAGAACAGACATCTTTACATGATCCGCATTCAATACACTCGTTGCCGATGCGTACCCCGGCCGGCTTGAAAGTTGCGCCACCAAAGGCAAAGCGGGTTCGTATCAACTTATACTCACGATGAAGCCGTTCAAAATCTGCATCATAGATTTCGCCTTTGAAGCGGTGCATCACAAAGTTGCCGCCTGCCATTGCCGGGTACGCTTCAATATCCAGAGCTGCGACCTTTAGCATGGCGTTGGTTTTTGCCTTTTCAATAATTACCTCAGGTGGAACATAGCGAATATCTCCTATCAGACGCAGAGTGAAACTGGGTGGAAAATGAGCATGTCCATCTTTTTCGGAAACTTCAGAATTGGATATACCGCAGACTGTCAGTTTTTGTGTTGTATTCAGTTGCCGGGCATATGGCTTATTGGGCATGGTTCTGAAATATAGACCATCTTCATCGAAACCGTTAAAGTGTGCACTGCGTGAATGAACCTCGTTGTTATAAATCGTGGAGAAAGTCATCACACCAATTTTTTCGATATATTGATAGAGCTTCGTAAGTTCCATAAATCTCTCCTTTAGATAATATTCATAGCCTCAACAGGTATACTATATCATATCATCACCTACTTTCGAAAAGTAGGTCCGGTTTTTCAACCGGACAATCCCGATGGAATCGGGATCTGCAGTTCTATCGTCATAAGCTGAATATTATCAAAGATCTGTAAATACTCCGCTACCCGTTTTTTGAACCGCGAATGGATGCGAATAAACGCGAATGTGAATTTTAACACGCATATATTCGCGTCCATTCGCGGTTCCCTCTTTCTTCTCGCAAAACACCTGCCTGAGTAGTTACCTTAGAAATTTATGGCTCCTCCGCTAAATCTGTGGGTAGATAAAATCGCTGTTCGAAGCGAATCTTGCCCGTTGAGGGAGGTATTGAGTGCAATTGTTGCCTAGAATGGGC
>Ga0307990_1000871_pt1 | contig 26043 bp, 20 predicted proteins | sample EllFjometagen129_FD_203168 | JGI IMG/M metagenome (GOLD analysis project Ga0307990, IMG submission 203168) | Marine microbial communities from Ellis Fjord, Antarctic Ocean - #129 | ecosystem: Environmental > Aquatic > Marine > Unclassified | place: Southern Ocean | collected 2014-10-08
GCCCATATCGAGGATGCTGGCACAGGGGATCACTGTCGGTCTGGGTACCGACGGGTGCGCCAGTAACAACAACCTCGACATGTTTCAGGAAATGGATACGGCGGCAAAACTCGAAAAAGTTGAAAGACTGGACCCCACAGTCATGTCTGCGCCCACGGTGACGCGAATGGCGACCTGTGACGGCGCTCGGGTTCTTGGTATGGAAAGCCTCGTTGGCTCTCTGAAAACCGGGAAGAAGGGCGATATTATTATTATCGACCTCGACAGACCCCACCTCACACCCATGTACAATGCCTATTCACATCTCGTCTACGCCGCCAAGGGGGATGATGTAAAGACAGTCCTGATAAACGGGAAGGTTGTCATGGAAGACTGGAAGCTTCTGACCATTGACGAGCATGAGGTAATGGACAGAGTGAACCAGATCGCGAAAAGGGTCAGGAAAAGTCTCGAAATGGAGTAATACAAACAAGGAGAAAGCAGTACCGATTATGGATAATACCGACTTAGACATAGTGATCAGCGGCGGGACCACTCTCACGATATCGCCTGATATGGCAATCATTGAGAACTCCCAGATTGGCATAAAGGACGGCACCATTCGTTTTGTCAGGAAACAGGGGGATTCTTTAAAAGACTATCGATGCAAGAAATATATCGATGCCGCGGGGTCTCTCATAATGCCCGGCCTCATCAACACCCATACCCATCTTCCCATGGTTTGTTTCAGGGGACTTGCCGATGACCTCCCCCTGATGGACTGGCTCAATAATCATATCTTTCCCGCCGAGGCAAAATATGTCAATCGTGATATGGTCTACCACGGTTCCATGCTTGCCATTGCTGAGATGATACTGTCGGGTACCACGACTTTCTGTGACGGATATTTCTTTGAAAGCACGGTCGCGAAAGCGGCAGTTGATACAGGCATGAGGGGTGTCGCCTGTCAGGGCTTTATCGATTTCCCTACACCCGACAATCCAAATCCATCGAACAAAGAGGACATTGCCCGGTCTTTCATAGAAAAATGGACCGGTGTTTCTCCCCTCGTCTCACCGGCACTCGTCTGCCATTCTCCCTATACCTGTTCACCCGAGACCCTTACATTGATAAAAGGCATTGCACGAGAACATAATCTTCTCTTTCTCATCCATCTTGCGGAAACGCAGGAAGAGGTAGCGGTAATCAAGGAACGATATGGAACAACACCGGTGCGTCATCTCTACAACCTGGGAATACTCGATGAAGATACAGTTCCCGCACATTGCGTCTGGGTCGATGATGAGGAAATAGATATTCTCGCCGATTGCGGCGTAAAGGTGTCTCATATCCCCGAAAGTAACATGAAGCTTGCCACGGGAAACGCGCCGATCCCCCGCATGCTGGAAAAGGGCATAACAGTCAGTCTGGGAACCGACGGCTGCGCCAGCAATAATGATCTCGATATGTTTCTGGAGATGGATACGACGGCCAAGATTCACAAGGTTGTGGAAATGGACCCCACGGTGATGGATGCCAAGACCGTTCTGCGCATGGCGACGATAGAAGGCGCGAAGGCGCTGGGAATGGAAGATTCCATCGGTTCAATAGAAGCGGGAAAGCGCGCCGATATCATAATCCTCGACATGAAAAAACCTCACCTCACACCCCTCTACAACTGTTATTCCCAGTTGGTTTACTCCGCCACGGGGGCCGATGTCTCTACATCCATAATCAACGGAAAAATCGTCATGGAGGATCGGCGTCTACTTTCTATGGATATTGCCGATATCATGGGAAATGTAAGAAGGATAGCGGATAAAATCAAAGCCGATCGCCACGCGTAATTGGAGCTTTGCCCCAATGCCCCTGAATAATGACACCACGGATAAGATAATTCCCATAGACTTTGGCAACAGAGCAGATTGCGATCTGTGGAATGATTTCATTCGCTCCAGAGACCATGTCCATTGCACCGATCAGGCGGAATGGCGGCTATTCTTTGAAGAACTCTACGGCATCAGAAATTACACCTATGCCTATCAAGAGAAGAGTCGCATTCGGGGTATTGTTTCACTCTACCACATTCGATCCCCCTTTATGGGCACAATGCTCGTCACCTCTCCCTTCTTCGGCTATGGCGGGTTTTACTTCGATAACGATGATGCGCGAAACGCCCTGCTTCACAAAATAGAATCGGTAGCGCGCACACTGCGTGTTGATTACATCGAAATACGTTTACGCGACACACTCCCTGCGCCATACCAGATAAACACCGACTTTGTTGAGTATGACCTGAATCTGCATGAAAGGTTGGACGATGTATGGGGAAAACAGCTTTCTTCCAATGTGCGTCGGAATATTCGCAAATCCCTCAGGCATGATCTGAGCTTTTCAATCACACCGGATTATCACTCCTGTTATGAAGTATTGACGAGAACGCTCCGCCATCATGGCACACCCTTTCATGGCAGGCACTTCTTTACACTGTTGCAAAAGTATTTCGGAAATAAGGTCTCTTTTTCTGAAGTCAGGCACAATGGAACAGTTGTCGCCGGCGGCATCATCATTCGCTTCAGGGACGGCATCATCACCCCCTATATCGGCAGCCTGAAGGAATATCGTCACCAGGGATCTAATTATTGCCAGTACTGGGGAATCATAGGACACTGCATGGAAGAAAAGATCAGGCGTTTTGAGTTCGGTCGCAGTCCCAAAGGATCTACACACGTTCAATTCAAGAAAAAATGGGGGACTGAAGAATGTCAGGTGATGTATAATTACCTGGTTTTGAACCCTGCAAGGGAATACAGAAGCGTGAGCAGACCGGCACGGATCTTTCTTCTGGCGACAGGCCTGTGGCGGCGTCTGCCCCTGTTTTTTACCAATGCCCTCGGTCCCCGTCTATTCCGGTATATTCCCTGATATTGACATGACCGGCCTGGTTACAATAAAGGCTCCAGTCTTCTATAGAAGTCGCTCATAGTGATCGTCTCGTAATCGTCCATCAGATCGGTAAATCGCGACCACGTTTTTTCAATATTATAATTCCCTATAAATCGCTGAAGCCACGTCCTTTCCAGCATATGCGGATTTGCCTCAAAATCCCACGGATGAAGATAGATAACAGGAATTTTTTCTTCGGCCAGATTCCGGCCAATAAAGAACAGTGTAAGCCACGAGGGGTATAACCTGAAATAGAAACCGCCGCCATAGGGTATCCGGACGATTCCCGGCGCAAAGACCGAGGGGGGGATCTCAATCAGTTGTTGATGCAACCTGAAGGGTCTGACAGGGTTTTGAAAAGAACCATACATATGTGTCTTGAAGGGAAAGAGTGACGCATCATAGCGAAATCCGAGGGATATGAGATGGTCCCACAGCCAGTCATGCGATATCCGGGCGGACCATGAGGGCGCACGAAATCCGTATACGGGCTGTCCGGTGATATCTTCCAGGGCCTTTTTAGAATCTGATATATCATCCCGGCATTGCCGGCGGTTCTCTGTATCCATCCATATATGACTGTAGGAATGTGACGCGACTTCGAAATTCGGTGCTGACATCCTTCGCACGAGATCGGGATATTCCGCTGCGAGTTCTCCCACGACAAAAAAGGTGGCTTTCTTTTTATGCTCTTCAAGGTAATCGAGAAGAATGGTTATCCGATCACGAAGATTCCACTCACGCGTCGCATCACCCGGCGTCAGGTGGGAGTGAAAACGCTCTTCAACATCAAATGTCAGGCAGATCATCGTCGCTCGTTTCTGAAGCATTTTTGTCCCCACTATGAAGCCTTTCCATACTCCTGATTCGCTCTTCGAGAAAGGCAACGCTGCGGGCCAGAGAGACATTGCGTGAATGCAGTTGATTCATCTGGACCGTCTGATAGAGGAGATAGACAATCAGAAAAATGATGCCCACAAAGGATATCCACGAAACCGGTATTAGATTGCCCCATATAATGGAGAGCCCATCCACCAGGCAGGGAAAGAGCGTCAGTATTTCCGCGCCTGTCAGGAGTAAGATCCAGAAAAGCGCCTGCCCCGAGCTGATCCGCTTGTTGAAAAAGTTTCTCAACAACCAGATCGTGACGAGTACCAGTATAGAAGTGATTATCAGTTTACTCTGTAAATTCATAAAACTTCCCTTTTCGCGATTCTATCTTCTTATGCATTAATAATCCACTGCAGAGACATAACAATGTCTTTGCGGGATATAATAATCCTTTAGAAAAATGATACATCGAGTCCCCTTCTTTACGTGGAAGGACATCTATCGGAACTTCCTTTATCCGAGCACCCATACGCGCAAGCCCCACAATAAGTTCCGCATGCATATCTTCCGTGGGCATTGCAAGCGCCTGGGGTATAACATCCCGTGATATGAGTTTTAAGCCGCAGGTAACGTCTGAAATGCCTACCCCCGATAATATGGTGACCATGCGGGAAAAGATCGTTGCAACGAGACGACGCGGGGATAATCGATGCCGGTGATCGTTCCGGTAACGACTTCCAATGATCAGATCATATTTGTTTTTTCTGTATTGCTCGATAATCTTCTTGAGGTCTTTCGTCCTGTGCTGGCCATCGGCATCAAAAAAGACAACAAATGGAAAATCCTTTTCCAGGGCATATGCCATAGCCGTTCTCAGTGTTTCCTCATAGCCGAGATTTATCGGATGTGAAAGGTATAGCACACCGGCCTCTTCCAGGAGTTCACGCGAACCATCTGTTGAGCCGTCATCAATAAAAAGCAGCGTCTCACGACGAATGCATTGTCTAAGTTCCTCAATGACCTGCGCCAGGTTGCCCGTCTCGTTATAGACGGGAACCGCTACCAGTCCCTTCATAGTCACTCCAGAAATCCCGTATATCTTAATCCACAGATTTCGCAAATTACACGAATTACTCTAATAATTCTAAGCTGGTTCAATCTTGCAGATTGAACCACACCAGTTAAAGGTCTTAAAATCTCTGATCAACAGGTACATATAGTTGAAGCTCCCCGTACAAAGGTGCGGGGAATCTCCGACTCTCAAGTAACTTACATTTGTAAATGCGTTGTAGCGTTGCCACTCTGTGGGCAACATATCTGTGGGGCACAGAGACCCCACGCTACATAACATGTTACTTCCTATTATGATGCCGCAATACGGCATAGTGGTACTGTTTAGTAAGGTTATTTTTTATTCGCTCACTAACCCCGCCGCAAGCAGCGGGGATTGCGCTCGCTGTTCAGTTCAACACACCGGTCTTTTTATTCTTTCGATACTCTGACTGTTCGCAATAAGCACCGCTGTTTAATATCTCTGATCAACAGGTGCATATAGTTGAAGCTCCCCGTACAAAGGTGCGGGGAATCTCCGACTCTCAAGTAACTTACATTTGTAAATGCGTTGTAGCGTTGCCACTCTGCGGGCAACATATCTGTGGGGCACAGAGACCCCACGTTACATAACATGTTACTTCCTATTATAATGCCGCAATACGGCATAGTGGTGCTGTTTAGTAAGGTTATTTTTTATTCGCTCACTAACCTCGCCGCAAGCAGCGGGGATTGCGCTCGCTGTTCAGTTCAACACACCGGTCTTTTTATTCTTTCGATACTCTGACTGTTCGCAATAAGCACCGCTGTTTAATATCTCTGATCAACAAATGCATATGGTTGAAGCTCCCTGTACAAAGGTGCGGGAAATCTCCGACTCTCAAGTAACTTACATTTGTAAATGCGTTGTAGCGTTGCCACTCTGTGGGCAACATATCTGTGGGGCACAGAGACCCCACGCTACATAACATGTTGACTTCCTATTATAATGCCGCAATACGGCATAGCGGTGCTGTTTAGTAAGGTTATTTTTTATTCGCTCGCTCTCCCTTGATGGGCAATATGCCCCACTATTATCGTCCCTTGTCGATTACCATCTGATGGCCTGTCTGAAAGAGCACAACCTCCTTCGGAACGAACTTCGTATTGGGAATATAGTAAGGAGGGTAATAGAGGCTCATTATGAGGATCAGCGATACAATCTGCACGACAATAAGGGATTTCCAGAAATATTCTCCTGCGTCTTTCCACCAGTCAACCATTCCTATCAGACAGATGAGTGAAAAACCGCAGGCGCCGACCAACCAGACCGCATTTTGTATGAAAACCGCTGAAAAAAGAATAAGGCCAATGAGAATCCACTTCCGCCGTTGTTCTTTTATAATATAGAGCGCGGCAAAGGGGAAAAGAATGCCTCCTGTCTTAACGAGCAGCAGTGGCTGCATTGAGAGTTTACCGGGAGAAAAACCGATGACCCCGGCCATAATAATGAAGGAAAAGAGAATTCGCCGGTCCACCTTGAACATGAGTGCCAATACAATACCTGCCAGGGCGGCGAACACCAGGATATATTGGACTGTGCCTGAAATTCCCCCCGAAAAAGCGCTGAAACTTACAGCCTGTGAAAGTTCTGGAAGGAGAAGATAGTAAGGGCACAGAAAGAATACACCGGCGAGGGTCCTTTTCGTAGTATCCATCCGGAACAATCTCCACGCCACACCAGCCCACACAAGCCAGACAAAAGCCAGCGGCAGGAAAAACTGATAATTCCGGATAAATTTCAGCGATGTTCCCATGATCATATAGGGAATACCTTCATCTATGTTACCGATTCCCCATAGGCCGGCTACGGCGATCATTCCTCCACAAAAGACCTGGATTGACCAGAGGAGAAAACCCTTCTGACCGTAAAAGTACCGTGCTATAAAGAGTATAACAAACCATTCAGTCCAGAGCTTGCATGACTCTTCAAAAAAGCCCAACACCTCGCGCACGGAATAGGTGTTATGTAAGGTTGCTTCGGGGCTGAAGAGTTTCCACAGGTAGTGTTTGTGTGCCAGTATATCGAGGCAGCCGTGCGCTATGGCGATAACTACCACGCACCAGAAATACCATTGATATTCATCTTTGTCGGAAAATATTCTGATACAGTAATAGAGTACAATAGCGCCAACGATGGCGCCGGCAAGTATAATAACATCATCGGTATAATTCAAAACTCCTCGGGGCAGAATATCCCAATGCCTCCTGGCATATCTACCGATTGCCTCGTGCCACATAAGCCGTTCATCGAGGAGTGCCAGAGTGATGATGGTGCAGAAAAGAATGGCGATCTTTCGTTTTTGAGGCACCATATCCCTGTTTCTCATGACCGGAAATACCAGCAGAAAGGAGACAAACATCAGCGTCAGACTCATCCATGTACCGGGCTCCTTCTCTTCAAATCCCCGGAATACGGAATATCCCGAAAGAGAGAGGACAAGACAGAATAATGCCAGTAAAACGGGCGCAAAATGCAGCACAAAGGGCGGCAGTCTCATATCCCCATCATAGGCAGGCGTATCGGTCATTCCCTGGTTCCCCTATTATTTTCTCTCCGATCATCGAGCCAGCGCATAAGTCCCTCGGAAGATATGACAACATATCTTCCATTATCGAACAATTTATAGTTATTCGGTATATTATGTAAGATGGCTCTACCCGATGGTCGGAGATTGTCTTTTATCCATGTATTGAAGGGTTCTATGTAGAGCCCTTTCCTCCGGAATAGAAACCTCGAAGTGAAATGTCGTGGTTGAATTATCCAATACGATATACCATATTTTGTAATAAAGGCCCTTATTTCATCCTCATCGGTTGTATAATAGGCTCTGAAAAAATCACGGGTTCGCTCCGCAATAATCTCCCAGTAATCGGTCCACCAGGGATGGGACAACTCCCTCGATATCAATACTGATTTCCCCGACATCAGCGGTATTTCGCTTCCTTGTTGCGGGTGAATGGCAATCATGGGGCGATCGGGCAAGGAACGAACATAGGCGTACAAATCGTGCCGTTTATAGCGCCACGTCTTTTGACCCTGCTTGAATTCTGCATGAAATTCCCAGATCCCCACTCCGATCAGAACGATAGCGATAAGGTAAATAACAATTTTCCTTCTCCCTTCACGCTCAAACACGAGGGCCAACCAGTATCCACCTGCCAGTGCCATAAAGAGGGGCACGGCAAAATGCAGATAACGATCGGGAATATACAATTTCATCAGAAATATATCGGCGAGAAAGTATAGAAACATACTGGAAATGAGTAAGGCATAGAGTCCCCGGGGCAAGAGGAATATCCTTTTTGCAAGAAAGAAATAGGCCGTCAGGAATAGTGCAAGGTGAAACCAGGTGCCCCACTGCTCTCCCATCTGGTCCCATAAGGGGGGCGTGGGAATGAGGGGATAACGCCCAGCTTTGGTAAATTCAGCACGTTCCCCTATTTCACTGCGTGACACTAAATCACCGAATTCATGGTTCGATGCAATATATTTTCCCGATATAATAGTCACACTGAGCAGTGCGGCAATAAGAAGGGGAACATACTTTATTTTCCACATGTGCCGATCAAAGAGACGCTTCCTGTCATGGATGAGCACATCTATGAGATATATCATGCCGCTCTGGATCGCCGCCATGGGATAAATAAAACCTTCCACAACCATCAGGATTACCGCCCACCACCATTTTCCACGAACCAGAGATAGGACGGTGAGACACAAGAGGGGCGCCGACAGAGCGCTCATAAATCCCCCCGAGTATTCCTTGAAAATGCAGGGAAAGAACACAAAAATAAGTGCCGCGATCATACCACTGGACCTGTTATGCATGGCACGACCGGTGATAAAGGCAGAGAGCACGGTCAGGGCAAAGAAAAGGACGGCGTTTATTTTACCCCAGATGATATCGGCCCCCGTTCGTGCCAGGGTCTTATAGATCCAATTAGCTCCCGGAGAGGCATTAAATTGTGCATATCTGATAAGGAGGTCGTCGGGATGATAATTCTGTGATTCGGGAGCAATCCAGTGCGGGCTCTGACGCCAGTTATCATGAAACCGGTCGCTCTGGACAAAGGCAGGCCAGTGCAGGTAGAGACCCACACAAAGTGCCGCAACAAATATGATAACGGCATCTCGCAGCAGTATTTTGTTCAGTTTGGTCTTTACCTTGAGCGATAGCATATAATCACAGTTTGAAGTTTGATGGTCCGGTAAAAAGTAAAATATCGAGTCATTCCCACGGCGGGAGTCTATAAGCACCTAAAAAGACGGGATTCCCGTTCAAGCCGGGAATGACAAGACGACTGAAATTCGACTTTTACCAGTCTGGCAAGTTTACCACGCACTATCGACTATCAGGTGAACCCTGAACCCGACAACCTGAGTCGCTGCCTTTCCAGTACTCAATGACAGACGCCACAATGGTTTCCAGATTCACCTGGGGACGAAAACCTGTGGCCGCCTTTATCTTGGATATATCGGGAACCCGGTACATCATATCTTCAAAATCCGTATTATATGCCTCTGTATAGGGAATATAATCTATCGATGAAGAACTGCCCGCCATTTCCTTCACCATTTCCGCCAATTCCCCGATCGTTATATGCCCCGTGTTCCCCACATTAAAGACCTCGCCCTCCGTGCCGGGAGTGTTCATCAGGCCTATTACTGCGTGAACCGCATCTGTCACAGAGGTAAAGCTTCGTACCTGACGACCATCGCCAAATACAGTGATCGGTTCACCCTTTAAGGCGGATGCCACAAATCGGGGCATGACCATGCCATAGTCTCCGATTTGACGAGGGCCGCATATATTAAAAAAACGTCCGATCGTGACAGAAAGTCCGTATTGCTTATAATAACTGAGGGCGAGATACTCCGCCATGGCCTTGCTGCACCCATAGCCCCACCGCAACACCGATGGCGGACCCAATCTCAGGTCATCGCCTTCACAGAGGAAACCACCATTCGCCTTCCCATACACCTCCGAGGAAGATGCAAAGAAGAGCTTCACCTTATACTTTTTCGATAATTCCAGTAACAGCCCTATGCCGTTCATATTATTTACGAGTGAAGATGCCGGTTTTTCAGTCACAAGCTTGACACCAACTGAAGCGGCCAGGTGGTATAGGGTATCGCAGGAAGAGATCAACTCATCCATCAACGAAGGGTTGGAAATATCTCCCTCGATAAAGTCGAAGTGTGGATGATCCATCATGCGAGAAAGGTTCTTTTTGCTGCCAGTGGAAAGGTTGTCCACACCCGCCACATGTTCCCCCCTCGTGATCAATTCCTCGGCCAGGTGAGAACCGATAAAGCCGGCTGCCCCGGTGATAAGTATTGCCATGTTATCTCCATACAATTTGTGTGACTACAGTTTCGACAGTCAATGATTTTTCTGTCGTACAAACACTAATAGCATTATAGGTGACGGTGATGTAAAGAAAAAAATGGGTCTCACCATTGATAGAGAGAATCCCGCATCCTCAAAATGTCGTGTAACACGTGACACGGTCGTGGGATAAACCTTCAAGCTCCCCCACATCTTATATCCCGTCAGCACTTTCCAGAAAGGATGATAACGCTTGATTTCAAGAATAACCATGGTTTTTGAAACGCGGCATAATTCATTGATAACTTTTCCTTGATCATCATGCAAAATATGATGAAGCGTATTAAGGCAGATGGTCAAATCAAAGGCCCTGTCTTTGATAGATAGTCCCTTCGAAAGATCCTGTCGTAGAAAAGAGAGAAATGGCGCTTTGTGTTTTTCCCGGGCCACCTGAAGCATACCTTCTGAAAAATCAATCCCCACTACTCGCCTGAAGTGATAGCGATTTCCCAGTGTGAAGGCAAAATCTCCCATTCCGCATCCCGCATCGAGGCAACTTTCAAATTTGTACCTCTTGATGTACCGCCTCACAATAGAAAGGATATGGGATCGATTTATATACTGCCAGAGGGTATGCCTCTTACAGTGTGTCAGTTTTCCGGCATCATAATACCCATCATGTCTGATGGCAATATCACTGAATATCTTTTTTACGTTTTCGTAATAATTATCTTTTTGATTGTTCATAGAGCACGCATTATCCCATACATATTTATAAAGCAATTGACGACTTCGTCAAAAGTCCAACTTCTGCGTTCCACTGCATCCTTCGTCACTGCGGCGTACAATAAGTACACCTCATTCCTCAGAATTTGCGCGCCTTGAATTTGGATCTTTTTACTTTGCCGTCCAATCTTGACTACGAATCCATCAAAATTGTCCCTTTCGCAATAAAGTTGCTCAAGCATAAATACCTTTGAGCGGTCATTATTACTCCTGCAACAATATATGTCAAAGTCGTCATTCCCGCGGAAGCGGGAATCCAGGATTAGGCTGGATGCCCCCGCATCAAGTGCGGGGCAGGCTTATCAAGTCCGGCATGACTTTTTATATGTTCAATTGCCGGAGTAATACTATAGTTTTTGCAAATAAATCTTTATAAACTCGCAAAAAGCTCCGCTATGCCACCTTGCGGCATTATAACGGGAAGTAATTTGTTGTGTAGCGTGGGGCCTCAGTGCCCCACAAATTGGTTGCCCACAGAGGGGCAACGCTACATCACAGTTACAGATTTAAGTTACTTGAAAGTCAATAATCGAGTTACTCCCACAAAGCTTGTCCTCGACCAGATCGGGGAGCGGGAGTCCATAAGTGCTTGAGGAAACTGGATTCCCGATCAAGCCGGGAATGACAAAAATGTGTGTGTTCGATTTTTTGACATTGTGCTATCTCTCTTCTTCTGATGGTAATTATCACTTTACTTTAATGTTAAGGTTCAATCTGCAAGATTGAACCAGCGGTGGAGGGATTGAACCAGCGGTGGGGAGCGGGAGTAACTTCGACTTTTCACCGGTTCGTTAGTTATGCTATTGTAACGCTGCACCACCACTTACCTGTCATTTACCTTTTTCAGCGGCAATCTTATTACGCTGTAGCGTGAATCCCTGTAGACCACCGAATCGTGTGGCGGTGCCTGCAAAAGAAAATATCGCTTACCGCCTATGATCTTCAGAATATAGTCATTGTAAGGCTTAACGTAGATGTTCTTTCTTCTCAGCCTGTCACAAAAGTAAGACCTTCCCACTACCAGATGGGTAACACCATATTTTTTATGCAATTCATTGACAGGCCCGATGTCGGTGGCGTAGATGGCCCTGAATGTGGCCAGCGTGCGTTCCTTTATTTCCCTGTAGTATTGAGTAAACCATGGATGAGCCATCTTGTAGTTGCACAATACGGAGCGTTTCGACTGAACGGTAATGTCGTCCATATAGCGAGGCGGGCCTGCGACGAGTATCTTTTCGGGCAGTTGTCCAATAAACTCGCACAACGGGGCATACCGCCGGCGATCCATAGCGTTTCTCTGCTGATTGAAATTGTCCCGATAGGCATACCCGGCTGTTGCCATTATCAGAATGAATACAGTGATTTGTATCCATGTCCGGGAAATGCGGGCAAGGACATAATCACAATTGCGGGCATTCCACAGAATCAGAATAACCGCCATGGAGTAGCGAGTGTAACGATTGGGAATATACAATCGCATGAAAAAATAATCGGACAGGAGATAACATATCACCGACGCTATGAATAGTGCCGTCCATGTCTTGTCCCAGGCAACACCCCTTATTCCCAAGATTAAAAAATAGCCCAATGCACTCAACAGGACGAAGGGATGTAACAGATGACTTACCAGCTCATGAAAGAGAGAGGGAATCGGCAGATAGGCACTTCTTACGAGTCCACCGCTGTACATCTCCGGCATTTTAAGCAGTTGTTCTCCCGCGGTCATTGGTCCGATAAAGGAAGGCGGATGGATATATTTGATGAGCAGCAGTATGAGTGCACAGAGAGCACCTGCCACGAGATGGGGGGCGATGGCCCTCACTTTTATTCGATCAGTACAGCCAACGAGTATGGTATATACTAATACAGTCATTCCAAGGAGAACTGTTGCCGGTGGATAGGCAAGGCTTGAAAGGGGCAGGAGTATGGTAAGATATTTCCAGCGTTCCTTTTTCAGTATCCATATACAGGTAATGAGCAGTGGAATCATCCAATACTTGGAAAAAAAACCTGCCGAATAATCAAACTGATCGGGGAAAAAGGCAAAGAAGAGCGCCGCAAGGATCCCTCCCCGCATGCCGAAGAGGGACATGCCGATAATAAAAAAGAGCACCGTCGCAAAACCATAACTGAGGACTGAAAGTATTTTGGTGATAGTGACCATATCACCAAAGAAGGTTGCCACGTAATAAATCAGGTTTTGCAGGGGACTTTCATTGAAGCTGCCGTATTGAACGAGAATATCATCGGACCGGAAAGACGTCGTATGATATGCGGCCCAGTGGGGACTCTGCCGAATATCCGATTTATAGATGGCGTAGTGTGTCAATGCCGGCCAGTGAAAATATATGGCCATACTGAGCCCCAGCACAAAAAGCGCCATTGCAAGAAAGAGGATGTTTCGTTTCGACAGGTTCATTGCTTCAACTCTCTCTTTTTTTCCATCTCTTCTCGAATGCAGTAGAAGGCGATCATACTGGATATATTATGCTGCACATAATCGATACGAACTTCAAAGTTCGTCAAACTCCGCCGGAAACCCCCCAGCGCCTTGGGCGGATTTTTCACATACAGAACCGATTCGGGTTGTAACTGTGTTTGCAACTGAAATTTGACGCCTTCCGTAATGGAATAGAGTATTTTTTTTGATAATTCCTCCTTTTTGTTTCTCAAAGCAATTCTGTATGCGGCAGAGAGTCCCTCCATTCGTGTCGCCGTGGGAGTAGAGCGCGGCGGCCGATAAAAGCTTCCCCTCCAGTCGGAATATCTCGGTGACCTATTCTGGGCGTTCATGATTGCTTCTGCAATTCGAAGTGCATGGCTGGAAAATTCGGGCCTGGGACGATAGAGGCACAGCTCGTTTAACCCGTATAATAACCAGTGATCGTGGGCAAGTTTCTCAGTTCCCTTCTCTCCGTCTCGAACCTCTATAAGGTACAACGCCCCCCTTTCGGCAACATCGAGCCACGTTTCATCGCCATCAATCGCGTATAGTCTGAGCATGGCCAGAATGGCCTCGCCGGGATAATATTCTGATATAAATCCCCTGTCTCGACAATCAAGGTATCTCACTTTTTGTCCGGCAAAGCTTCCATCCATTCTCTGTACCGATTGTATCCAGCGGGCCAATCGTTTCATCACCGGGATATACTGTACGTCCGACGTTACCTGGTAATATTTGGCCAGGGCGATAAGGGCGAGTGCATTCCCCCCCAGTTTCACAAATCCCTTTTCTTCGACGCAGGCGGCACCGGACAAACAGTGACATGGTTTACACCGGTCTACCAGATAATCGAGCGCCTTTTTTGCAGCACCCAAGAGTTCTCCATCCCCCGTAAACTTATATAACTCAAGCATGGCATAGACAGTTCCCCCATGGCGCAGAATATTATACCTGTTGGATATACTGTCGGACGTGGGCCTGTATGAATATTCGAATTTGCCCTTAGGACCAACGGATGCCTTCATATACTGTGCGGCATTGAGAAGGGCGTCGCGCACAACCCCTTGGGTAACAGTATCGTACATGCGATGCCCCCGATAAAGGGGTGTTACCTCTGTTCCATCGGTAAAATAACTCTCTGTCGTAAAGGTATGAAGCCGAGGGGGTTTCTTTTGAAATAATTGATCTAAATAACTTTTTTTGTTTGGACTGTATGCGGTGATTTTATCGGTCTGAAGGACACCACGCCTATTGACCAGACCGGCTGCGACCAGTTCTTCCGGTAAAAAGGCAATTCCCGTATCTTTCGAAAAGGCCAGCCCCGAGAGACTTCGGTCATTCACACGTCCTCTATCCCATTGTTTTAAGAGCAAGGGCTTTGTATTTTTAACAATATCTATTTTAACCCAGACCGGGACATAACCCCCATGTTTCAAATCATCAATAACAGACAGGGCATTTTCTGCGGCACCATCAATGCCCACACCGCGCCCGATTATGACTCGCGCCTTCGTCACGCCGTCGCTGATGGAAACAAAGAGAATCCGGGGTTCATGATCGTCGATCTCACCATCATGTACTCGCTGATTATGAAGAATGCTGCCTTCTATTCTTTTGATTATGCTTTCTTCGTCGGAAGATGTCAGTGCCGGGGTGTCTTTTATATCATCAAACCATATCCCCTCGTCATCACCGGATGCGAATAAGTATACCATCCCTCCGATAACCAGCAGAAAGAATATAATTAATAATACAGTTTTCCTGTACACCTTAGGCCATACCATAACTGGATTACCACTTTCATGGAAATGACAAAACTGATATAAGAAACACTAAATATGATGGTTCGGTAAAAAGTCCCAAAAACGTTGTCTCCAATTATAATGATGCACTAGAGGGCGACGCTGAACTTTTTACCTGACCCTTATCATCTGCAAAACCAGGGTTTGTCCTATGAAACTATTCAGACGTCTCTGCGTCCTTCTCATTATCTTTGATATACTCCTGGGCATAGCTCACCTTCTATGGCCCGAGTATACCTGGGGACAGAGGCGACAATCATATTTCAACTTCGGCAACAGCCTGACGCTGGCCTCGTGGCTGGCAAGTATGCAACTGGCTGCCCTGGGAATATGCGCACTTGTTGCCTACCTTCGAGACAGAGATGCAGGCCATCGATCTCCCTTCTGGATCGTCTTCTCGCTCCTTGCCTTTACCCTCTCACTCGCCGAAATGACTCGTTTTCCATGGAAATTAAACATAGCAAACGTTGACACACTATACAACCAATTTGCATACTTCTCCTTTTTAATTATGCTCTTCTATGTCCTTTGCATACAATTATACGGCAGATTAAAGAATATAAAATCCTCAGGCACATTGTGTATCGCATGGATTTCAAGCTGGTCATGCGCTCTGGCGATATCTATCATTTCCTCATTCCTTCCTGTCCCTTCGCACTGGGATATGTACATCTTTCTGGCACAAGGGATATTCTATCTATTTGGTATTACTTTTCTTTTTTCGGCAATGGGAGAATACGTATTCTCTTCCCCCGAGAATGCGCACCGCCTGTCTATTCCCCCTGCCGACAGTGCTAAGACCATTGATCTTTCCTCTGCCAGATGGTGGCTCCTTTCCGGTGTCGCGGGAACCACCTTCACCCTCATCGTGTTACAAATTCTTCTCAATCGCGTGCTCACCATTTTCGGTGATTACCTCACGGCCCTCTCGATCATATCTATTGCCCTTCTGGGTCTTTCCATCGGCGGCATCATCGGTTACTATACTGCGCAGAAAGACCCCCTCAAAACGATGGCACTGACCGCCCTGACGGCGCCCTTTACAATAATCTTCGCATTCGGCGTCGGCGTTGCCTATACACATACTCCCGCCTCCATTCTGCTTACATTGCCCTTTATCGCATGCGGCATAATTATCACTATTACACTTGTCGTCCTTGAATCTCATCTCGTCTATTGTATGGATCTTCTGGGTGCGGGTCTGGGAGTAGTACTCGTCAATCCTCTCCTCTTGCTCTTTCGTGAAGAGGGAGGGTTTCTTATCCTTGCAGGTTTTTCCTTTGTAATCTCCTCTTTATTTGTATCTGCCCTCCCCGCTCACCGGCTCAAAAAAATCCTCATGTCCCTTGCCGCCATCTGCGGCGCAGGCCTTATCATTACAGGAAGTATCAATCCCTCTCATGATTGGCTGAATATCGTATCCACCAAGGTTACTCGGTCATACGCGTCGGCAGAGGTGCTCTTCTCACGCTCATCCATGGCGGGCAGATACGACATTATACGGAAGAAACCCCATTATAAAACAGTGAGCGCCTATGACAACGGTCGCATTATCGATAACATGCGACGTCTTGCAGTTGCAAACCATCAGATCGATCCGCGTCTGCCACACACACTGATGAATGATCCCACCATTCTCATTCTCGGCTTATCGGGCGACGGCATAACGAAGACGGCACGGGCCCTTGGAAAGAAGGTATATGGAGTAGAAATAAATCCGCAAGTAGTACGCCTCCAGAGAAATGAACTGGTACCCTACAATGTCGACAGCTATAAGAACATAGAAGTTTCGGTGATGGATGGTCGCACATTCCTTGAAATGACCAGGGAAAACTATGACATCATCACCTTGATGAATACACACTCCGCCCGGGGAAAAACCATAGGCAGATCGCCATCTCCTGAATATTTACATACACAGGAAGCGATAGAGGCCTGCCTTGACCGCCTGACAGAAAGGGGCGTTATAATCTGTGAAGAACCGATAAACCGACCGGACAGAGAACCCCCCGTCTGGAAGTTTCTCCTTACCATGCGCCGCGCATTGCTCGATAGAGGACAGGCCAATCCTGAAAGACATTTCTTTATCTTTCAATGGAAGACGACGAGCAACAACTATATTCAGATAGTGATGAAAAAAAATCCCCTCACGCCGGCAGACATAGAAAATCTAAAGCGATGGATTTACGATGTTGAACACCTGAGGGAAATCGAGAAGGAACGCGGCCTTCGTCTGGGACCTATCAGAAATGCACGGGTTACGGTACTCTACTCTCCTGATGGACAATTCTCAAACAATTACAGTCGTATAGTCGAAGGGAGGACATCAAAACTCTTTCGCGGAACCTATAATCTCAGTGCGACAACGGATAATCGCCCCTTCCATTTTGATGTCGATCCCGGACATTCTGCAATAAAGGGGGCCTCTTCCCGGATTGTGATCATGGTCATTCCCCTGCTTGCGATTTTTTTCTTTCTTATCAGAATACGACGAAGTGCTGTTCCCAAAATCTATCCGGCGCTCCTCGTGGTGACACTGACGGGGTTAGCCTATTTTCTCCTGGAAATTGTTCTCATGCAACGCTATCAGCTCTTCCTCGGCTCTCCCATTACCGCCTTCGCCAGCGTATTGGGCCTTTTTCTCATCTTTTCGGGGCTGGGCAGTCTCTGGAGCGGACACATGAAAGAAAAAGGACTCGCTGCCTCACTCCTGTGTATTCTTCTTGCCATACTATTCCATGCCTGGTGCATGCCTTATATATACCAGAAGGCGGCCCTTCTTCCCTTTACCATGAAGCTCGTGCTCACCATTATCACTATCGCACCGCTTGCCTTTTTTATCGGCGTTCCCTTCCCCTATGCATTGCGACAATCGAAACATACCATTGCCCCGACAATCGTGGCCCTTCTCTTTGCGATCAATACCGTTGCAGGCGCCGTCGTAATCCCTCTATCACTTTACATATCAACGGCCTATGGATTTAACATGGCATTCTATACAGGCTTTCTACTCTATGTTATGCTGGCAGCGGTCATGATAGCGGATATACCCCCTTTTTCGAAAAAAGGCGCCTATGCACGTGTCGTATATGGTATTGCCTCCCTCTTCATTGTCTCTCTTATACTCCTCCCCTTCTACCCGATCACAAAGAGAACTATAGAATCAGCTGAACTTTCCAATATTCACGAGGTATTTGGGGTTTCATATGGCCGTTCCACGTTTAAATCGAGCGCACTCTTTCTGGGTGGTTCTTCCAGGGAACGAAAGTCCTTTGGATGGTTCTTCTGGGTAGTACAGGGCGGCGGAAAGACTATCCTCGTCGATACAGGATTCGATGATCCCTCTCTGGCAGCCAAATGGCGGATCAGAAATTATGTCAGTCCCTCTGAACGACTGGCCGAAATGAACATATCACCTGATGAGATCAGTGATATTATCATAACGCACGCGCACTGGGACCATATCGGCGCACTGTCACTCTACAAAAAAGCCAAACTGTGGCTGCAGAAAAAGGAATACATCCATGCGCAATCCATTGTGAGCACTGAAAAACCGAGTAAGGGGGGGATGAGATTGAAAGACATTGCCCTTCTGAAAAAGGCGGAAAAAGAGGGGCGGCTGCGCCTGGTAGAGGGGAACACCACGATCATTCCGGGAATATCCGTACATCTCTGCGGTGGTCATACCCCCGGTTCCCAGTTTGTAGCGGTAGAAACGCGATCGGGACGGGTAATAATTGCCGGAGACGAGGGCTATCTCTTTGAAAACATCCAGAAGACTATTCCCATCGGTTCTGCCGCCGACCACGAAAAAAATCTCAGTTGCATAAAAGAAATGCAGCGACAGGCGGCGTCACCATTCTTTATTATGCCCGGTCACGATCCCAAAATACTGAAATGGTTTCCGCAGATAAGCGAAGGAATTGTGCACATCACCGCGATCCCGGAGAAATAGAATCGATGACAATGAACGACATCCCATACAGACGCATCGAGAAAGATATTTACCGGTTCCTCTCGGCTTTGATCGCCATCGCCCTGATACTGGGCATTCTGCATTTCCTTTTCCACGATCTTTCCTACCACGGCCGCTACTGGTTCAATCTCGATAAGGAACGAAATATCCCCACATGGTTTTCGGGAACACTCTTTTTCATATTCGGCGCTGTCTCTCTTATTGCCTACTACCGGGAGCAACAACGAATGGGAGAAGGACACCGGAGATTTCGCCTGCCATGGTTATGGTGTGGAGTAGCGCTCTGCGGGTTTTATTTGTCCCTCGATGAAATCACTATTCTCCATGAAAATATTCTCTGGAAAGAGATTCGTTTTTTTTCAGAAACCTTGGGGTCTTCATGGAAATATATAACACAGTGGCAGATACTCTTTGCGCCGTTCATTGTTGCGGCCTTTATCTGCCTCATCATCTTCTTCTCCGGTCGTTTCACCGTCAGCCCAAGGACGAGGGTCTGTGCCTTTACCGGATTGGCACTCTGGCTTATAGCACTTTTACTCGAAGGAACGCGCGAGACTTTCAAAGTTTCTGGGGCGTGGTGGTATATGGTAGAGACATTGCTTGAAGAAGAAATCGAGATTATAGGGTGTATTGCACTGATAGGATCGGTGGCATTCTATACACTTGATATATCGATGAAGATGCCACAGAAAGACGGCAGACACTCCCATGCCAATTGCGCGTTTTTCACGCGCAAGACATGGATTACCCTCATTATTACGTTATTCTTGTTGATGGCGGGGGGCGGCATAGCCTACTATTGTGCCCATAAACAGGATATCTCCAAGGCTCAAGTTCCACATCTGTACCAAAAAGCCCTAAAGATAATGAAATCCCTTCCCCGGTGAACCGACATTGCTCTGTTTATTGCTGAAATGCCGGGGGAACGATAATCGTATAGCCAGGAAAACGAATGCATAAATCGTCAAAGTAGACCTTGTCATTATTTGCACTCTTCCCATATGAATGAAGCCCTACCTCGGGACGAAAGTCATAAGAAGCGCAGCAATCGTCATCATCATCATCATCATCATCATCGTCATCGTCATCTCCAGAGCTACCGCCTCCATAGCCGCTGCCCCATCCGGCATAGGCATCGCCGACCTTAAAACCCATCCAGACCAAGGCACGATCAAGCCAGGAATCATCTTCCTGCAACCAACTGGTATCGTCGTCATCGCCAGTGCCCCCTTCCGGCCATGCATCTCCGAAATCGGTGAGATAATCGCTCACCGCTATGCGAACCACGGTATTATCTTCAAGAAGCTCAACAGTATTGTCAGCATCAGAATTCCAGACAACGGGCGAAAAATAATCCTCCGACCAGTAAACACTTCCCCGGGGATAGGATTCCGGTCCGACAAAATAGGCCCTGATATCGTTGACACGCTCTCCCGAAAATCTTCCGGAATCGGCCATCTTTTCGTCTATCCTTACTCGTATCGTTGCCCAGTCCTTAAGATGGCCACTACAATCGACGACATCTTCACCGATACCACTTGAATCGTCATCATCATCATCGTCGTCGTCGCCCCAGTCGTCATCATCATCGTCGTCGTCGTCGCCCCAGTCGTCATCATCATCGTCGTCGTCATCGCCGGAACTACCGCCTCCATAACCCCAACCGGCATAGGCATCTTCGGCCTTAAAACCCATCCAGACTAAGGCACGATTAAACCAGGAATCATCTTCCTGCAGTCGGCTGTGCCAGCCATCATCGTCATCATCGTCATCATCGCAACAGCCTCCATGATCATCATCGTCATCGCCACGGCTTCCACACCCATCAAGGACCATATAGGCCAGAACGGGCCTGTGATCATTATCATCATCGTCGTCATCATCATCATCATCGCCATAGCCATAGCCTTGACCTGCACCATGTTTCACCAGTTCCCACAAAACTATCATCGGCGTATCTGTTTCTTCAGCGAGATCATCGGGGATGCCGTCAGAACTATTACCACTGCCTGTCCTGGTTCTGATATAGGACACACCAAGGTAATCCATGTTTCCTCCGCCCACCTGGTCTTGCCTGAAGGATATGCCGTTTGCATAATAATCCTCATCGGAAACCTTTATTTTTACCTGCGCATCATAACTCAAATATGCCAGTGATTCCCATACCTGCATGAAATTCCCGCTGTTTACACCTATTATACCCTCCTGACTGGGATTGTTGCCGTTCCCTTTGACACCGGTCACGTGGAGGGCCTTGGTTTCACCGACCATAGTTGATTCGTAGGTTCCCCATCCATTCCCTGAATGAACAAGCATGTGGTCGAGGCTGTCGAAATTTTCACACATCTCCAGAACCCCTGATGCGGGATCACCGGGATCACTGGTATCACTGACAATGGTGCCCAGGGGAACACTGTAGGCCGTCTGACCCGTAGCCTCCATGGATCCTCCACCTGTTTCTCCTTCCCCTCCTTCTCCTGAGGAACCCGCGCCATAGACTCCCGTCGAGGCCATTATTACGTGCTTCTGGAGAATAATGTCGCTGTTTGCGTCAAGGGTTACATCCTCATCGTATGTGTCACCGATATAAATAAGTTTATTTGCATCGGGATCATACTTTTTGTAGGTATAGAATCTGAATGAATAGACATTTGCACTGTCGGTAACGAGTGTGGCAAACATGCTGTTTGTGAGGGGAAAGGGGTTCCCCGTCCCGTCCTTGAGTACGATATCACCCCCCTTTGTTATGACCTGTTCATCATCGGGGTCACTTATGGCCACTGAAAAGACCGTTGTATTGACCAGTACGGAGGGCAGCGTCGTATCCACAGTAAAGGTTACATGCGTTTCATCGGGTGTAGCGACGCTGCTGTAATTATAGTAATTCGGTCCGATTTTAAGTCTTCCCGTCGTCAGTTCCAGCGTGGGTGGAATTTCCCCGTTCATCTTCGTCTCGAGGGTAGTCGTCCCCACGGGATCGGTAATGGTCTTGAAGTAGTAGGGATATATGGAGAGATTGAATTTTTCTACGTTATCGCTGAGGACAAAGGTCTTGTTGTGTAACTCTTCCAGTTTGGCATCCTTATCCTCGGCTGTCCGGTATTCATTGGCGACATACCTGAATCCCGATTCCGCCATATAATTTGCCTTTATGGCACCACTTGCGCCTATCCTGCTGAAGGTGGATGTCGTTGTCGTCGGCAACATGGCCGCTCCGATAGCGGAAACAACTGCCATCGTAACTATCAAGGCAACGAAGACACTGCCCCTGTTATTTTTGAAATTTTTCATAATTAAATTCCTCCAAAATTACTTCCTCACCCGTTATTTCTAGGGGCGACAGAAGTAGTAAAGGTCACGGCACCCAATTTCTCGGGTTCACCGAAGTTGCAAAGGTCAACGCGCCTACATCCTCGTCGGGATGTATTATTTTCATTTCTATATCTATGACATAGAGTTTTTCAATATCACCCACGCTCCAAAGTTGCTTATCAAAGATGCCGCTGCCGATGGGATCCTCCACGAGCGTCCACAACGACAAAGAAAGACTCTGGACATTATCTATGAGGGGAGAACCGGTGGTCAACGCCGTGTGGTTCGTTGTCTCCTCGACCATCTTTATCTGGTTGTCCGCCGTATCCAGTCCCAAGACTCTGCCACTATCAGTCACATCATCAATCATATGATAGACTAAATAGTTATCACCTATTTCGAGAACATCGGTAAACTCCATGAATTCCCAGGTCATTCGCGATACTGCCAGTTCCGCCTTCTGTGTCAGTGCCGCATTGATCATCGTGAATGACTGCGCCTTGACAAAGGTTACAATGCCGATCCCGGCGGTGGCTGACATTACTCCCACCAGTACGAGAGATACGATAATTTCAATGAGTGTAAAACCTTTTTGTCCTATTCTTTTCATACACGGCAATCCATCATTTATGGTTATCATTAGTACATCCTCGTAAAGAGTGAAATCATCTTTAAGGGTATCCCCGATGCCGTCGATCGTGATGCAGTCACTTTTAATATCTGCGGATCCTCCGTTTCGCCGTCCACCTCTTCATAATGACCCTCTTCATCTGGTGGCTCAGGATCAATATAAACAAACTTTACGTATTTGCTTTCGACAGTGGTCCCACCGGTGTTATAGATCTCGTCGTCGTCGATTCTCGCCTTGAGATTTGCCAGGACATTAACGTTATCTTCGTCATGCAGTTTCTTATAGTCGGCCGTAATCTTTTCCAAAACGGCGGTAAGAGAGGCGCTGTCTTGCGCCATGATCAGCGGATCGGCACTTCTCAACATGCTTGACCCCATGTACTGCATCACCATAATGGCGAAGATAGAGCTAACGACGAGAGTTACGATCACTTCCAGAAGTGTGACACCCTGCTCTTTATTTCTGCCCTTTATGACTTTTTTCATGGAATAAACCCTGTGTTTTCTGTAACTGTAACAGGTCGGCTGCCCCCTGCATCAACAAGGTTGATTGTTCTGCTTCCAACCTGATAGACAGTGCCCGCCGTGTCGGTGTATGGTTTCCCCCATTTGCTCGAAAAACATACATATATCGGAGAGGTAATGTCAGAACCTTCGTACTGAAAACTCATTCCACCGGAAAGGATGACATTCCCCTCCCCCTCTCCGGGCAGGTATATTGGATTGTCCGTTGCACCCGTTTCGTTCAGTGAATATCTATAGCCATCGCTGCCATCTGGTTCAAATGTGATGTACCAGGATTTATCAGAGTTCATCGCCCGAGACTGTGCATAGCGGAGTTGATTCTTTATGATTTCGGCCCGCGCAATAAGATCGGTATTGACATCCATCACGTGTTGCACGACAACAGATGCGAGAACTCCCATGATGATCAAAACGGAGATTATCTCGATCATGGTAAATCCGCGATTATTACTGTTGCGGTATTTTATCATCCGATCCCCTCTTCCGAATAAAGCCTCTTTGATAAAATTCTATTTGAATTGCCAGGAATGTACCCATCAGTATGCCGGTCCCCGTGAAAATGACAGTAAAGGCATCCGAAATGGAGAGGGCGAAAGTCATCTGGAGGGCCAATCCGTTCACAATCGCCATAGATATGTATAGCAGTGTGCCGAACTTTACGATTTTAATAGAAGATTCACCGTCTATGAGAAGCATTATACCCAGAATTACCAATAAAAGAGCAGTGACAATGGTTATCTGTGATTGAAACCGGATCAACTTTGTTATCTCCACATTGGGTTCAAAACCACTGAGGCCGAAGATCAATATTACTCCCATGATCATATAAAACAAGCCTGTTACTAAAAATGATAGGGCGCATTCGGTATCTGTAACTTTTTTTGTCAATGCCGCTCTGATTTCAGCATCCCATTTTTGAAGGGAAAGGGAATCTCTCAGTCTCGCGAATAGACTCTTTTTTTGTTCGGCGTAAATCCGCCGCATTACCACGTGCGTGAAATCGTCTGGAATTCTCACAGGTGGTATATCTCTGATTTTATCTATGATGTCTCTCTGTTTGTCCATCTCACACCGATTAATCAAATTAATATTGATGCATTCGTAAAAAGTCGTCACTCCGGTGAAAACCGGAGTCCAGAGCCCTCGCAAGTAATTGAATAGACTAGATTCCGGCTTTCGCCGGAATGACGAAAATGGTACTTTTCGACTTTTTACGAGTTCATCAATATTCTTAGTTTCATACTATATACAGTTACCACCACCAAAAAGTCACACAGACTATCCATCTTCCAGCAATTCTTCGAGTTGTTTCAGTCCCCGGTATACCCTCATTTTTACGGCGCTCAGTGAAATCGCCATTATGTCAGCGATATCATCAAAGGGCATCCCCTGATAGAATCGCAATATAACAGCCTCTTTCATCTCGGCGGGAAGTCTCCGAATACACAGTTCCAGATTGCCCGCCTCCTCTTTCGCCATTAAATCTCTTTCCGGATTGTTTTCATCGTTGATCGATATTTTATTTTCATTATGCTCATATTCGTTTTCATTATAGTGATCTCTTTTACTCTTCTTTAAATGATTTCTGATGATATTGAGGGAGATTGCATAGAGCCATGTAAAGAATTGTTTTTGATTATCAAATCGCTGAAGATTAGCAAAGGCCCGTATGAATGTGTCCTGTGCCAGATCATTCGCATCTTCGTAATGCCCCGTCATACGGTAGGCCAGATTAAATATTCGATCTTTATACGCATCTACAATGAGCGCATAGGCATCTCTGTCACCCTTAAGAATCGATTGAATAGTTTGATTTTCTTTCTCTTTATCCATCATTCTATGTGCCGAAAGAGTTCTTTCCCGTTACTGTTTTCGATGCCTGCTCTGATTATCGCACAGAGATTTCCCGTCTTCATTGTCCTGCTTTCTTCATTCTTTTCACATTATTACAATTCTTGCAAGAAAAAGTCATTGAATAAATTGCCTATTATTTTATAGAATGGATCCATGCAACAAATAACTACACACGATAATAGCACATCGAAGGTGAGTGTTATAGTACCGGCTTACCATGAAGCCTCCGGGATTGAATCACTGGTCAAGCGGATTATACAGACTTTGGAGGCAACGGGATATCGTTTTGAAGTCATTGTCGTTGATGATGGATCCGATGATGGAACCGCTGAAAAGGCAAAAAAGGGGGGAGCCCGGATTATATCTCACCCTTACAATATGGGAAATGGCGCGGCCGTAAAGACGGGAATCAGAAATGCCACCGGAGATGTGCTCGTCATGATTGACGGCGATGGACAACACCGGCCGGAAGACATACCACACCTCCTAGAGAAACTTGGCACCTATGACATGGCTGTCGGTTCCCGCACCAGTGAT
>Ga0307990_1000872_pt1 | contig 26026 bp, 25 predicted proteins | sample EllFjometagen129_FD_203168 | JGI IMG/M metagenome (GOLD analysis project Ga0307990, IMG submission 203168) | Marine microbial communities from Ellis Fjord, Antarctic Ocean - #129 | ecosystem: Environmental > Aquatic > Marine > Unclassified | place: Southern Ocean | collected 2014-10-08
GACCTTGCGCCCCAAACTCTTTGAGGATTGCCTGAATACTGGTTTTCAAATCGTCACTCATTATAAATCCTTGTCCGACTGAATATTCTCTAAAATCTGCTGCCCCTTGGCTGTGAGACGGTATTTTTGTAAACGACTGCGCGGTTTGTCAGGGATTGTCCGTTCAAGAAAACCAGCATCAAGCAACGGTTGTAAATGCTCATTAACAAAATGCTCCCGATTATTAAACTGAGCAACCTTTTGTAGCTCTACCCGAGTCAACTCTTTATCATCACTGTCAAGTGCCATAAGTACTTGTCGGGTACTTGTCGGGTACTTGTCTGGTACTTGTCGGGTGACTTGGGGGGTAGCTTGGGGGGTAACATGGGGGGTGACTTGCGGGGTGACTTCCCCTGTGACTTGCGGGGTGACTTGTGCGCCTTGCTCCGGTTGCAGTACCGGGGCTTCCGCATATACCTGAGAATCAGGATATTTAATGTTCATCCGGAACACATCACCTTCTATCAGCTCCGGAGTGCTGCCACCGTAGGCCTGCCCGTATTTGATCATTTTACGCACCCCGGAGCCAAGTTCGTCAGCGCGACCGATCTCCCTGAAAAAGTTGGCAATCACCGGGTTTTTGGGGAATGGTGTGAAATTCTCGGGGTCAATCAAACCGAAACCATGCGGTTTATTGCTGTTCTCTGTACGCACCTAACCTCGTTCTATAATAAGTTTGGCGGGAAAGGCATTCAGGTAGTTCCGATGAATAAGCATATTAGAGGCTACTTCATGGAAGATAGCATCCCGGATACTGATGCGCATTGTGCCTTCCTGAAAGAATGGGTCCGGCAGATGTTTTGCCACAAAGGCCATGATATGTGAATATGTCTCAACCAGATTTGTTGTTACAAAATCACGGTCATCATACCGATCCAGATTAATTTTGCGAAGGATCAGGTCGGTTCGATGATGGGGAACAGCCGAGAGAATGAGTTCATCTTTGCCTAGAAGCAGTATCCCGGCCAACGTAAGACCACTTTCTCCGGTCCCGGAATCGGTTTGATAAAGCTGGGCACTTTTAAGGAGGTTGAGATCATCAAGTTCTGACCATGGGTGATCTTCTCGCCGCAATGAGGCAATTTTGCGGCACTTGGCAATAAGATCAGCTCTTAGACTGCCTATCTCTGCAAATGGATATATCTTGTTCTCAGAATAGGTTACCTGCTTACGCTGATAAAGATCCGAAACCATGCTGGTATGGTCGGTAATGTCGAAATCGCCATCTTCATTGCGGTCATAAATGCGACCTTTGCATCGATGAACTAACGAACTCTCCGGCACGTAAATGCTCAGGATTATTTTTTCGTCTACCAGCTCCTCATTGATCAACAGGTAAGAGGCCGGATTAATCTTCTGGGGATTATTGATTGTGTTAGCAAAATCTTTTTTAATCTGTTCTACACTATCCGATTCGACACCTTGAATCGTTCCATCATCGCTAACCCCAAGCAGCAAAGTTCATCCATGCCGGTTTAGAAAGGCACAGACCGTCTCATAGACATCACGGTTTAATGATGTCCTGAAACAGATCTGGATGTATATAGTCATCAAGATTATCTTCAAAGTGGTCAATCTTCTCAAGCACCCGTCAATCTTCTGGATGGTGCGTTCAATAGAGACTTCAAAGTTATGCACAGAGCTTTCGAGCCGTTTGAGGTAGTTCACCCGCATCATGCCGATCAGGTAGAACTCGCGGTTTCCCTGATCGTTGAAGAGGCGCATTTGATCGCCTTCTTTAACGTACTCATTTATAAACTTCTTCTGAAGGTAGGCGGAAGGATTGAAAATAGAGAGCTTGTATTTACTTATCTCGGTTTGAAGCTCATCGTATGCAGGAAAGTATCCTTTTGTATCTATCTCCGTACTTTCCGCTTTATTTTTGAGTCGTTTGGGGAAATCGCCCATTTCCTTGGTGCCATAATAGTTTTTAATATGCCTGCGGGAACGGGCAATGGTCAGTTCATCCAGCAGTTTAAAGAAGCCGGAATCCAGAGTTTCCATCAGGGTCATGACTTTGCGTTCCGGGTTCTTTTTAGGATCGGCCCAGTTGGTGAAGTGAGTCTGGGCGTTTTTCATCACCTGACTGATGCTGAATATATCCAGTGATTCACTGAATGCCTTATCCTTGTTCTGGGTTATAAGGTAAATCTGATTTCGCAGGTCCTTGAGTGAGTTGTTAACCGGAGTAGCGGAGAGCAGAAGCACCTTTGTTTCAACTCCACTCTGCAAAATTTCCTTCATCAGCCGTTCATATCGAGTGGGCTTGAGATTGCCATCATCATCGCGCTTACCGAAAGCGTTATTTCTGAAGTTATGTGATTCATCGATGACAACCAGGCCATAGTTGCCCCAGTTGTGGGTTTCAAGATTTATTGCGCCCACAAAACCGCCCTTACGACTTAAGTCGGTGTGGGAAAGAACGGTATAGCCAAAGCGGTCTTTTTCAAGGATATTACGTGTATCGTTCTCTCTGTAGACAGTCCAGTTATCACGCAGCTTCTTTGGACAAAGTACAAGAACACGCTCATTGCGTAATTCAAAATATTTAATAACCGCCAAAGCTTCAAAGGTCTTACCAAGACCCACGCTGTCAGCGATCACACAGCCGTTGTGCTTTAAAATCTTATTGATAGCCCCTTTGACGCCATCCTTCTGAAATTCATAGAGCATGGCCCATACCTGAGTTTCAAAGAAGCCGGTCTTTTCATCCAGCAAACCGCCTTTAGCGGCATCTTTCAGATAGTCCTCAAAAATGTGATAGAGGGTTTTGAAATAGATGAATTCGGGAGAGTGGTTTTCATACATCTGCGCCAGATAATCCAGAACCTCAGATTTCACATCTTCAACAACATCAGGATCATCCCACAGCTCATTGAACCACTCCAGCAGATCCTTACGGTCACGCTTGCTATCAACTTCGAGATTCAGCTCGATGTTATTCTGCTTATCATTACCCAGACCAAGACCGCTGACTGTGAAATTGGAACTGCCAAGCAGTGCATCCTGCACACCGGCATTATCAATATGATACATCTTGCCATGCAGAAAACCTGGACGTTTTACGGAGCGGACATCAACCTTCTGCTGAATCCAGGCGGCGCAATCTTTGGCCACCTGCTTCTGCTCTAATCGATTAGCCAGTTGAAGTTTAGCATCTTCAATATCAAAGCTCTTCTTTTCTGTCTTTTCAGGATCAAGCGAGCGCACAAATGAGGGCTCACCAAAGAGAAAGCGCAGCTTATCAACAGAATCCAGCTCACTTTTCAGCTTATGATAGGCGTAAATAGTGAAATATGCAGATACAAAAGAGAGTTTTGAACCGTCTTTTATATTGTTCCGAAGAAACTCACCGACATTCCCACGTTTATGATTATCTCTGATTCCTGTTACCAAAACACACTCAACACTTTCTGTGCATAATCTAGAAATAAAATGCACTATCCCCTTGTCTAGTCATCCCCTTGTTACTTTCACATTACATATTGTTTCAAATATTGACTTTATTAGCAAGATATCAAAACGTTGAGAATAAAATAATTAGATTTGTTTATCCGAATTTCCACCTGCTGTCACTACCGCAACGGGTCAATAACCTCTAATCTTGTTTCTAAATCGACAAGAAAGAAGGTGATTAATACTCTGATAAGTCCTAACTTAAATATATCCAGTGTTGTCTTTCGGGGTTTGGTTTTTTGCTGAATAATGTTCTTAATAGTTCGCTTGCTTAACCCGTGAATATCAGGAATTGTGGCAGTTACAGAAAGCAGTTCTCTAATTTCGTTGGGGGTAAAAAGGATCATGAAATGACTTAATGGATGATTTAATGAAATTTAATGAATGATATGCGATCCAATTATTTCCAGTCAGCAGGATCTTTTCTTCCCTGTTTTTTATAAATGTCAAGGTAGGACAGAGTGTATGGAGCAATTCTAATTATGGTGTCCATGCAAATTTTCTGGGAGCGCCGACGTCCTCGTCGGCATTGTTCCCGACCATGCCGACGGGGACGTCGGCGTTCCCAGGTATTTCGCTCATGATTCAAGCTCCTCTGGCGATGGAAAAAGCTGCTGCGTCAGCTATTTTCTGTGGATCTTGAGGGAGTCAAACCCTCACTTCTTGCGGACGCCGGAACCTAAATCCTGCGTGTGCCAAAATTAGAATTGCTGGAGTGTATGTCTCTGAATCCTGAACATCTTTCCATCGCGCAGTACCTATTTTCTTTAAGAACTTAACCATGAAAACAAAACCAGAAACAACAGGCAAGAAAACTGGCACAGTTTTACTATATGCACAGCAAACAAAAAACTACGATCAACGATCTGCGCCTTTGGCACAGAATGCTGAGTGATAAGTGCTGAGTTGGATTCTTCGGCACATCAACAGGTTCTCTATTTAATTCATAATTCATAATTTATCACTCATCATTAATATTTCCGCGTAGCAGCCAATTTTCCTTTATCTGTCAGACGGTATTTTTGATTTTTACTTCTTGGTTTATCAGGAATCGTCATTTCGGCCAATCCAGCTTCAAGAAGTTGCTGCATCGCAACTTTATAATTCCTGGTACGTTCCGTATAACCCAGATCTATGAGGATCTGTGGTGTTGCTTTCGGTTCTTTAAGAGATTCTAATACCCGTCTCTGGGTTTGGGTTAGTTCAACATCATGGACCCCATCATGGACCCCATCATGGACCCCCTTTTTCACCGGCATTTTCCCGACGATTTTCCTACGTTTTCCCGACGCTTCATCCAACTCCACTCCCCTCCGTTGTAGCTCCACTACCATTCCACCGGATCGTTCGAATATGTTTGGTGCAGGGAGTCCGGCCTCTTTGCAGGCATCGGTGATCTTTTCTACACCACGTCCCCAGGAGTCGATGTAACCGGCTTTATAGCATACATCTGCAATCAGAGGATTACGCGGAAATGATTCATGAGTCTGAAAGAGCTGTTCAATTGTCAGCTCCTCCGGCAATGATCCCGCATTCCAGAGAGTCAACCGTCCATCATAGACCTTCATCTGCGTCATGCTTCCAAGATAATTGCGGTGCACAAGCGCATTGAGCAGCTTTTCGCGCAGTGCTCCCACAGGATATTCCAGTTCTTCGATGCGTTGTACCCCCTCGAAACGGACAGGCTTGATTAAAAACTTCTTCTCCAGCTGCTCCAGAACATCTTTATGCATCTGAATTAAGTTACCTTCGCAGACCTCCTGAAAACGAAGATCAACATCGCTTTCCCCGAAACGACCTATTTTGACAAAGAGATTAGGATAAAACTCTCCCGGATCTTTGCCAAAAAGTATCAGCGCCGCCCGAGTCAAACCTTCACGGGTGAGAATACGAAGCTTTCTCAGAACTTCTTCGACGGATAAATCTGAGAGGTCCGGTAGTCGCCCAGCCTTTGATGCATCCTTCTTGAAGCGATCAATGGCAGATTCATCTATATCTTCTAGTGTCGCTTTTTCTTCGATAATGCGCAGACTTCAGGGTCGTGTGTCTAGATTCTAGATTTCAAGCACTTTTCCGGGTAATGCAAGCCGATGTAAAACAACGACTTGCATCCCCACAGATCCGTGCAGGCGCGGGGATCATCCATTATAGTCGGAGGTTAAGACACAAATAACCCTCATGTGATTTTTTTCAAATCCTTTTGAACTCCTTCCTGGTTTTCCGTATGTATCGAATCAATCACTTTCGTTGCTATAAAATCAACTTCTTGTTTTTCATGTATGTTTTTTTCCGCGAATCTCCGCGAATAGATGCGGATTCTGATTAAACTGATCCAAAAAGGCGGCGGGAGTGCCATCCAGCTCAATGGTTTTGTCGGAGCTATAGCCAAGGGTATTGAGCAGGGCAGTTGCGGATTGCTTAAGACTTTGTGCCCCAAACTCTTTGAGGATTGTCTGAATACTTGTTTTCAAATCGTCTTTACTCATTTTCTATAAATCTTTGTCCGGCTGAATATGCTGCACCTTGGGGGTGAGACGGTATTTCTGTAAACGACTGCGCGGTTTGTCGGGTACTTGTCGGGTACTTGTCGGGTACTTGTCGGGTGACTTGCGGGGTGACTTGTGCGGTGACTTGTGCTGTTCCCGCCGCTCTGAGTGCCGGAGCATCTGCATATACCTGAGAATCAGGATACTTAATGTTGAGCCGGAAAAAATCCGTTGCTACCATTTTAGGCGTACAGACCTTGGTACTTACGAAGGAAACAAAGGTCTTTGCTGCGGGTCTTTGCTTCGTTGGTTTTTGGGTAGAAAGATAGAGGGGTCATGTTCTTAAAGTGCGTTTTGTACACCGTGAAGAACCGCAATGATATCAACCTGATCAGGCTTGATGTGATAGATAATCCGGTAAGGATACTCAATCACTTCACGAATTTGCGCCAATTCGTATTCGGGAACTATTCGACCCGATAGATGCTAATCTGCGATTTGCTGTGATCGACGAGTCAGCTTATCAACAACCCGCAACGCATATTCATCTGAGCACTACGCAATATATGTGTGTATGGATTCAAGATGATCTGTGGCTGTTTTTGTCCAGTGCACCTTCATTTGGAAAGTCCATACTTAGCCCTTACTTCCCGCACATCCATTGTACGACCAGCAACACTGTCCTGCATCCCCTGCTCAATAACGGAATGCACATAAATCTCACGCATAAGATCATCCCACGTGGAATTGTCCGGCATTTTTTCAACAAGATTACGCGCCTGCTCTTTTATCAATGTACTTTGCATAATTTATCCCTCAAAGATACTTGTTTCAGCCGAACGGCGAACCACTGTGGCATGCAACGACTGTGACTGGGCGAGATATTTATTGCTTGCTATCAGCTTAGCCATGTTCAATCCTCACTTAAAGTTAACATGTTTAATTATAACAAAAATAAGAGATGACAACAATACTGAAGAAAATCCCAAAATGTGCGAACTTCTTTAATCGCTATATTTTTTGACCGGGCCTTGTCAACTGAGCCCCTATTCGCTCCGTCATCATTTTCTGTGGTGGCAAACTCAGACACTTTGACAACAATACGAAATATATCCCCCTCTATCAACTCAGGATCTCTTCCCCCGTAGTCTTTTCCAAATCTCATCATATTACGCATGCCTGATCCAAGTTCATCTGCTCTACCGATCTGCTGGAAAAATCCGGCTATCACGGGGTTTTTGGGAAACGGTGTAAATGCCTCCAGACTTAAATGACCAAATCCATGTGGCCGGCTGCTGTTTTCTGTTCGAACCTGCCCCCGTTCGATAATCAGCTTGGCAGGGAATGCGTTAGTATATTCCCTGTGAATCAGTATGTTTGAAGCGATTTCTCTGAATATGGCATTGCGTAGACTGATGCTCGTAGTACCATCCAGATAAAAGGGTCGGGCAAATGTTTGCGGATAAAGGCCATGATATGTGAATATGTCTCAACCAGATTGGTTGTTACAAAATCCCGGTCATCATACCGATCAGATTGACTTTACGAAGGATCAGATCGGTACGATGATGGGGAACAGCTGAGAGAATGAGTTCATCTTTGCCTAGAAGCAGTATCCCAGCCAGCTTAAGACCGCTTTCTCCGGTACCGGAATCGGTTTGATAAAGCTGGGCACTTTTCAGGAGGCTGAGATCATCAAGTTCTGACCATGGGTGATCTTCTCGCCGCAGACGCATACTCTGCGCAGCAGTCATTCATCACTCAGCATTCATAACTCATCAATCTATCGATACACTTTCGCTTACGCTTCGGTTACTTCACGGGCGTCAGCGTGAATTTTTTAACGGTCAAGCCTCTGATGTTTTCGCCACCGCGTGAGAAGGTCATAAGATTTTCTCCTTTGGCAAGGGTGATTTTAACCGGTACTGTGGTTCCCCACAGGCCAACCGTCAGAGGCAGCGCGATATCAACCGGAGCCTTGGCACTATTGACAGCCACAAGCAGATGCTGATCACAGCTAGGAACCGCTACCTGCGCAGTCAGCTCATATGTTCCTGCCGCCGCTGCCTTAAAGGCGTACTCAAAGTTCTGAGGACCGCCGTTACGGCTATAGTGCAACTGCTTACCACCTGAGTCGCTTTTCATGAAGATAATCTTGCCTGTGCTCTTCGTAGGCTTGCTGCAGGCTGCCGCCGGGATCGTGATGACCCCGTCCTTCGACACAACGATTTTCTTGTCCAAATCGCTTAATGACGCATCTTCTACATCATACTTGACGTTGGATTCATTCGCCTCGCCGAGCTCTTCTCCGACCGCTGCCAGTGCTACAGCCTTGGCCTCTTCGATAATTGCCCGCTGCTGATAGAGCGCAACGTTGTTCCAAAAGCCGATGGTACCGGAGATTAATCCCCATCCCTGCGGCTCTCCCAGAACGTCACCAATCCACTGTGCTCTCAGAACCTGCATATATGCTTCCTTGCTCTCCCGTCCCTGCGCAACGGCGAGGAAGTCACGATCAGCAACCCGGTTACCCGAGCCCCTGAAGGATCTGGCATAGCCGACTCCCCAACCTCCGCCAAGACAGGCTACCCAGCCCTTGGGTGTCCAATGTATGAGAGCAGCATGGCCCCGCTGAGGGCGCGCAGTGGTAGGAATACCGAAGGCACGCAGAATAAAACGTCCAAAAAATGCACGGCGACCACATACCCCGCCATTCATCAGAATATTCTGGAAGAACTGCAGCTCGGGTTTGTCATACTTGTTGAACTGTGATCCATAACGGATATCGGTTCTGACTGCGGCTACATAGCGCCAGCGGTAGTCCGGTGTAGATAGGTGGTCAGGACGGTAAGCACGGAGCATCTGGCGTCCCCAGGCAATAATTTCATCCGGCTCTTCACCATTAACCACCATACGATAATCCCATACAGAGAGATCTTTAAAGCCGGCATCCAGCTCGCCATCCAGAAAAGCCTTTTCATAGTGAAGATAGCGGTTTACCGGGTTAACAGTTGTCGGAGCATCAGTGAAAGCCGTAGCGTTTCTCTGTTTAATTGGCACCGCATGTTCCAGACTGACCGCCAACGCGAGCCGTTGCAGGACTTCGTTCTTCTTAACATTTTTGCTGCTCTTCTGAATATTGCTGTAGATTTTGATCGCCTGGCCATACTTGCCTTTTTGGGCGCCATATGCAGCAACCATCTGAATCATCAGGTCGTCATCCGCAAGTAGCTGGTCGATCAGCTTCTTCTGTGCTTTGTCCTGTTGCGCAAACGCAGCCAAACCGCGCGGTGAGGCTTCGGACAAAACGATATACTTCGCCAATTTGGCATCCAATTTGTCGCTTTTCATAACCCCATCCAGACCAAGCCCTTTGAGTGCTTTCAACGTATTGGCCTGAGCTGCGCTTAAAGCTGCCCGGGCACCCTCCAAATCCTTGATCCATTGCGGCTCTTGCTGCTTCGCCTCATCCAGCACTGCCTGACGTTCCTTGAGGGCAGCTAAGCCGTCCTCCTTATTCTTCTGCCACTTGACCAACTCGCCCTGCGCCGCCTCGCGCTCGGCATCCGTAGTCGCTTTCGCCAACTTCGCCTTCGATGCAGCGATGCCTTTCTCCGCGCCACCGATCCATTTGCCCTTGGCATGCCCCACTCCGCCCTGAGCTTGACCGATCTTTGCCAGAGTTTTCAGTGCTGCATCCTGCGCGGCTTTGGCCATTTTCTCGCTCTTATTGGCCTCCAGATAAATGCTCTTCTTCTGTTCGCTCACCTTCGGCAGTGACTTGATAATATTACCCTTCGCCGCCTCAAGCATCTCAGCATACTGTGTCATGAGCCTCTGCCCCGAATCAGTAAGCGCAATTTGCTCCACCTTCGATTTCTTTGCAGCCCAGACCTCCGGACTTCCAATCATCAGCGCGAGCGTTACCCCGCAGATACCCGTTATCACCTTAGCTCTCATAATTACTCTCCTTTTTTTGTTTATGTTTTTCTATTGCCGCAAAATCCGGTTGGATTTGCTGAATGTAGCCCGCTCGCGCCGCGAGTGAGGCTCCGAGTGCAAATGAGGTCGTCCGCTTTGCAACCCCGCCCCATTCGTGCTTACAACCCCAAGCCGCAGTTGCGGCGCAACTGGGCTACATGTAAACAGCGCCATGCGCGCTTACATTTGACGAATCCAACCGGATTTTGCGCTAATAACCGGTTTTCATCCTCCTTTATCCTTCTCAACTCAATCCCGTTAATCCTGCCGCACCACGGCGTAGCCCCGCTTGCGATCAAAGACGGGTAATCCTGTCTAATAAATTACGCAACAAAGCCCCTTTGCGCTCTGCGCTATTGGCTCTTCTGAGCACTACCAGCGCATACTGTTGTGTGCACCCTCTAAAGCTTGCAACAACACATCAATTGCTGTCGAAAACACCGAAAAATGCGACAATGACGCATAAACAAGGGTCTCTGATCACATAGGGGCTTTCAATGTTTGCACGAGATACACACATGTCATTAATGTAAGCGCAGGAATAGTGCCACGCGCGGAAATCCAGAACGTTGTTGCCTGGCACAACGGCCTTGCCGATCCTAAATAAAATATTTTTATTTTTCACCTCCCCCATCTTTTACCACCAAAATTGCTTCTGAGAAGGCAACCCTACATCCCCCGACCATGACTGACATCTGGTAGCCGCACAACCTGTCTGCTTGTGGCCACGCACAGACAGGCAACTGAAATTGGTTCGCTACTGTCGGTTTTAAGCCTTACCGGACATCATCAATCCTAGTCTTTGTAAATAGATCGATGAATTTTCGACACCAATGGTAGTCTTCGTAGAAGATCGAGAAACCTCCGAACATTAAGACTGAACCAATGAAGTACATGACGATCGAAGCACGCCAATGCATCGGCCACCACCAGCACATCATAAAGTAGACAACGAGCGAGACAATAATTGCGAGCCCACCAATGACCTTGGCGACATTTCGTTCATGCGTATGGATATAATCTTTATCCCTCTGCTTTACGACATCCAGGCCAAATTCGTACATTCCCTTTATCCGCCTATCGAAGACCTCTTTCCAACTCTCATATGGAACATATATCGGCCAGAACTTCAGACCATATTGCTCTGCAAGCTTTTTCAGATCTTCTTCTTCGGCGTATATACGAGTCTGATTACGGTATTTCTTGATTTCATACTGCTTTAACTCTGCGGGAATGCTCCCCTTGATCGTGACATAAGGACGATCAAAACCATACTTGAGCACATACTCGGCTACCTGCTTTAGCGAAAAGAAACGCTCAAGATGTTCCGGGCGTTGAGGCGCCTGCAACCTGCTGATAACAAAAAACATCAAGAGACCTAACGGATATGTAAAGAACTGTGAATGTAACCAGGAGGGCCAATGTTCAATTATAATGGCACACTTCATCCATTCGTACTGACCATAGAAACCTGTGCGCACAGCAGAAAGAAAGAAGGCAATACATCCAGCCGTTAATGCTCCAATAATAGCACCCTGCCATGTCGCACGTTTGACCAGAAATACAGCGACGGCCATGACAAACATCAGCGGCCCGATGACAGATTTGAATGCCAGGTCAATAAACCAGATACTTGGCGGCAGCGCAAAAGCTGTAACCGCTGCAATCAGAACAATTATCAGAAGGACGACGCGGCTGGCACGAACCAACTGTTTGTCGTTCGCCTCCGGATTAATCCACAGGTTGTAAAAACCGCGAACACCTTCCGACATTCTTGACATAAGAAGCGAATCGAGTGTCCCCATTACAGCAGCCAGAAGCGATATCAACAGAAGCGAACTAACAATAGGCGGAATTATGCCGTTGCTGGACAGCTTTTGCAAAACACCGGTAAACAAACCATCACCTACGATCTCCGGCGCATATGCGATAAATGCCAGACCCGTAACATTTATTATAAGCCCATAAGGGAGCATCACCAGCATCATCGCAAGTATTGGTCCCTGACGGGCAACCTTTTCGTTTTTTGCGGCCATATAACGTGGGCCATAGTTGGGGCTTGGTATGATCCTCATCAACATATCCATGATTGCAAACGCCAGGATCGCCGAGTAGGTATATTGGGCTGACGGTGCGTCTGGACCAATTACCTTACTGAAGTAGAGAAAATTTTCCTTACCATTCACAATAAAATGTTCAACGATTTTATGCCAGCCTTCTTGGAAGCTTCCGTCACCCATGACATAAAAAACAACGATTGTGGGAATAACCATAGCAAACCATGTCAAGATGCCCTGAAACATATCTGTAACAAGACAAGCCTTGAAACCTCCGAAACACAGATAGGCACCTATAACCATTAATACAATAAGTGCGCCCAGACTGATGGGATCAACGAAGCTCACACCCTTCAAGATCGGAAACATATCTACAAATGTAATACCCGCCCCCTTAAGCACCGCAGCCAGACTAAAAGGGACCGCAATAAAGTAAAAGATACCATACAGGAGTGTTGTCAGCGGACCGAAACGAAAAGCAATCGAATCCCAGAGTGAAATAATACCGCTAGTCCTGAGTTTTCGAACAAATAAGATCGTAAGAATCGGCATACCAACAACGTAGAAATATTCGAACCATAGATCAACGACACCACCAGACGCTATCATTCCGACTGTACCGATATAGGCAAGCGTGCCGATACCGGTCGCAAAGATCGACATGATTATCCATGGGAGGGTTGCCTCCCGTTTAGCGAGGAGAAAACCGGTCGCCGACCCGGTGCTCCCCCTTTCAGCAACAACACCTACATAAACAAGACCACCAAGATAGATGATCAGTATAATCAGATTCATCAAATTCCATTCCATAGACTTTTCCTAATCCCGTACATTTCGGGTTACTTAAGTGGTCCCCAAATATCAACCAGCAGGTCATACAAAACCTGATCATGTTCTTTCAATTCTGCTGCTACAAAAGGATAGAAATCATTTCGATAAAAATATGCTTCTGTCCCTTCGGCAAAATATTCCTTATGATCAGTCGCCGCATAGTGACGAACCTTTTTACCATTATACAGCAAGGTCTTATCGTATATTCCTGCTTCCATCGCCTTGTTATATGCTGCAATAATTTTCGGTTCATCAAAGCCCAGGTATTGGTCATGATAGGCATGCGCCAGTTCATGCAGAATAACTGCCGGGTGCTTAAGCATCTGCTCCCGTGATAGAAGTTCTTTGGCCCGGGGGATATGTACTTTTTTGACCAAACGAGAGTCGTGACCGTGTGACTCAAGCCAATCAAGATCAGGATGATATTGCATGCCCCCCAATATAGGATGATGATGCTCAATCCATATTTCCAGTTTACGCATCTTACTTAATTGTTCTTTGGGCAACAGAATCGCAATTCGTTGAAGATGATTCGCCAACATTTTTAAAGCGTCAGCCCCGGCATCACTGTGCTTACCTGTAAGCATTTGCGGGTCAATATGTACGGTCCAACCTTCAATATTTTTCACAACCGGATCAAACCGAACGGCATCACTCTTTTTTGCAGCAGAAGATACGGCTGATCGGAGTGATAAGGTTAGCGAAATTACGATAACAGAAACGATAAACCTCTTTAGTCGCCTGTTGGATTGATTCATTTGTTGCATCTACTAGTCCTCCTAAAAAAGCATAATTATATCTCATTGCCGACAAAGATCACAGTGTGAAGTTGCAGCTCTACTCAAAGGCACGAGCTTCGTCGATTATATTGGGCTTTCCCGACAAAGTTTCCGGCAATGCCCGCCTCCACAAACTTCGTGTATTTTCCGGTCGGGACGGAGCCCGACCCTCCAGAATGTTTAATCAACACTTATTTTCTGAGGCTGGAGGGCTGACCTCCGTGTCGTCCGCCCGACTCTTTCAACTCGTTATCAACCGTCATCCGTTTATTTATCCGGGTAACCGCCTTACTTACCGCATCAACAGTCATGCCCGTTTTTTCACCTCAAAACCAGCTACGCACCCAAATCTGTGTAATCTGTGGATAAAAACCCAGCGTAGCAATGACACATAGCACCCACACTACGCACCTCATTTTTCTACCAATCGTGAGATACACGCATCAGGAGCAATCACTCGTACTTGCCAGGCATCATAAACACCAATCATTGATCATTTGGCAGATCCGGTCGAGGCGAATTCAGTTGGTCCAGGAGAATCTTTTTAAGCTGGACGACCTTCTCCGGGAATTTGGCCGCAAGATCATGGCGTTCTTCGTTATCTTCGGTAATACGGTATAGTTGGAACAAGTCCCTGTCGCGATCGATCTCGACGAGCTTGAAACCGTCTTTTGCGATCAGGCATGTTCGTGACAGGTGTGGCCGTCTAAAGCCATTATTAATAATAACATAGTCGTGCTGTTGTAATTGGTTTTGGTTGAGAAGCGTTGGAACGAATGAGATGCCGTCCTTGCCTTTGGGAGTTTTGCCGCCGGTCAATTCTGCAACCGTCGGCAGAACATCATATTGCGAGGTAAGCCGGTCGGTGGTAGTACCTGGCTTTATCTTGTCGGGCCAGCGAACGATCATCGGCAGCTGGACACCCCCCTGATAACCGCTGCGTTTAAGACCCGCCCTGCCGCCAGCACCGTTGAAGATGTCGCCAGCCTCGCTGGTCCGCCATTTGTTTGTGGTCAGGTTGGTGCGTTCACCCTTAACGTTGCGCTTTTCCACATAGCTGCGTTTGGCCCCGTAGTACATCTCATGACCGTTGTCGGAGACGAACATGACAACAGTTTTCTTATCCAGACCCAAGCTCTTTAATTTCTGCATAATCAGTCCGACGTGGTCGTCGAGCATCTTGACCATAGAGGCATATTTCTTTTCGGCAAGCGTCATCGTCGGGTGATCGATAAAGTCTGGGTGCAAGTGCGGGATCGAAACTGGCCCATGCGGCAGCTGAGTTGGGTGATAAAGAAAGAAACGCTCGTTTTTGTGTTCGTCGATATAATTGAGAATATCCTTGATAAACACTTCCTGCGAATATGTCTTGCCGCCTGAGCCTACCGGTTCATCGCCCTTCTCGCTCATCCTGCCGGCATTGGCGTGGGGATTGCCGTCCAGTGGTTTCTTATCTCCGTTGACCCAGACATACGGCGGATAAAACCCGTGAGCGCGAACATGATCATAATACCCTTCGTGAAAATCCCACCCGAACCGTCTTACACGCTCGTTCCAGGTTAAAAAGCCGCTGTCGAGTTTGCCAAACTGAGCGGTGTGGTAGCCGGCCTTTTGAGCAACCTGGCCAAGGAATACCTCTTTTTCATGGATCGGGCGGGCGGCGGCCTTAACTTTAGCAAACCGCTTTTGAAAATCGTCCTCGGATATTCTTCCCGAATCGCGTGCAACGATCAGCCCCCCCTGACTATGCTTCCAGCCGTTGATCCGTCCGTCATGCATGCCTGTAGCCAGCGAATACCGCGAAGGAGCACATAACGTGCTGCCATAGTAATTCGTAAACCGCATGCCCTCGGCCGCGAGCCGGTCAATATTCGGCGTAGTAACGATCTTCTGACCATAACAACCAAGCATGCCAATGCCCAGATCATCAGCATAAATCAAGATAACGTTCGGGCGATCATCGGTTGCCGCAAATATCGAAGACGCCGGCATAAGAACCGCAAAACAAAAAATTACATTAAAAGTACTTTTTAAATAATTCATCATCATCCTTTTAAAAGTTAATCATAATCACTTATTTATACTTGAGTTACCCCGACTTTAGTCAGGATTAGCTCAAATGGATACTTGGCGATAGGGGTTATGGCGTGGGTTCAGCGAATGAGTTGGAAAACTTTTTGAAACGTGGGCCCATAATATAACGCCATGACTTCGGCAGATGTTTCCGCAGCTCCTGACACCTGTCTTTGTGTTTAGGATCGTTCGCCAGATTCACGAACTCAGCTGGATCCAGCTTCATGTCGTAAAGCTCCTCGCTGCCGTCAGCGTAGTGAATCAACCGCCACCGCCCCTTGCGAACTGCGAAATTACCCGGGCCGTGCGACATTAATGCCGCTTTGTCCCAAGGATTTCGTGACGGTCAATCCAGTTCTTTGGCAGCGGGCCACCCCAGCCATCGAGGCATCCCATCCATTGGAAAGGAAGATACGGGGGGCCTGCGAGGAATTCACTGATTTCTTTATCGCTCATTCCGAGACGGCGGCAGACCGCTTCCCACACCGCTTCCTGGCCGGTCACTGAAAGCGGCATGTTTACACCGTTCAGTGCCATCCAGTCAATCAGTTGTTCCCATTGACTCCAGTCGTACCACGGCAATGAATACCCGAAGGTACAGTAATTCAGAAAGTAACGGTGTTTCGCCCAACTGACTTTGCGCACCTTCGTCTGCACCGTCGGCAGCAGTTTTGGCAACTTCAGTTGGTTGCCCTGCAATGAAACGTGGCAATGGCAGTAATACTTTAAATACCAGTTTAATCCCATCGCCATCGAGATGCCATTGTTGCCTCTTATCACGACTTTGCCGCCTCGTGTATCGAGTTCGAAAACGTCCTGACCGTTTCCTTTTGAAATTTCCTCAAATACAAAGTGACTGGAGTGTTCTGGAATAATTCTTCTAAGCAATTCTCTCGCAGATTTACGCGAAGATGTAGATTCAGCGGCCTGTGCTCCGGTTACCATCATTATAAAAAGAACAAAAGCCCATCTGCACCTTTGCGATTGTTTTGATGTATATTTTCCACTGTTCCTAAAGTTATACTTAAGTGAATTTGTCTGAGATTTTGTATATAAGCGTTCGCAAATCATAAATTTCTCTTTTTATCTGGTTTATCTGAAGGTTTGGATTTTTTTGACCATGGTATGCTGCGATCAAACAGTGCGGAGTATTTCTGGTAATTATTGTAATCTACCGCTTGCTTCTTCCAGAATGTGAGTTCTTTATCGTAATTGATCCGCATTTTTTCCAGATCGACCTTGTATTCAGGATCGCTTGCCAAATTTTTAAGTTCCAGCGGATCATTTGCCGTATCAAAAAGTTCCTCAACCGGTGTCATGCCCTCACCGCCATACCACCAGTAAGTATATTTAAAATCCTTCGTTAGAGCCGTCAGACTTTGAGTTGGCTTCGATCCGTATACATTGATAAAGGCCATATGCTCGCGTATTTGTTTAGCGGGACTGCCAATAAGCGGGACAAGACTCTTTCCGTCCATACCGGCCGGTGAGGACACGCCTGCAAGTTCCATGATCGTCGGTGCAAAATCAATGTTACCGGTAAGCGCTTCACTGCGAGGTTTTTTACCGGCGGTTTTGCTTCGCGGATCGAATATCATCAGGGGCACACGTGAGGATTCTTCCATGGGAAGCACCTTGGAACCGTAACCGTGCGAGCCGCAGATATAGCCGTTATCGCTGGTGTAAATTATCACCGTGTTGTCAGCGATTCCCTGTTTGTCAAGTTCGTCGCGAATCATGCCAATCGAAACATCTATAGCATATACAAGCTGATTGTATTTGGCCATTACATTATCGTAGTCGGTGTCGTATTTCCACTCGCTGAAACGCGTGTACTGGCGGCCCTTTTTGCTTTGCTCTGAAAGATGCTCGCTGTGCTCTCTGCCGTAGTTGCCGGGCTTTTTAAATTTTTTTCCGGCATATACATCATCAAATTCAGGATCAGGGGTTACCGGCCGATGCGGGGCCTTAAAACTGATCGAAAGGCAGAAAGGTTTATCTTCCTTAACCGCTTTTTTGATAACATCCTGGCCGAACGCACCATACGACAAAGTAGAGTGAGGATATTTATCGGCGTACTTTGCCATCGACTTATTCTTCTCTGTTTTGTAATTCGTCTGTCCGGGCCCACCACCCCATTGGTCGAAGGCATCTTCGCAAAGCCCTTTGCCTTTAACCTTAAATCCGAATTTACCGGCGAAGGCAGTCAGATACCCGCTCTTTCTGAGAAGAACCGGGTAGGATTCTTTCCATACGTCTGGCTTCATATCACCATGCATAAAATTGCAGCCGGTTTTGTATTCATACTTGCCGGTCATAATATTAGCCCGGCTTGCCATGCAGATCGCCGTAGTATTGTAATGATTTTCGAATATAACACCTTCATTGCCCAGCCGGTCCATCTGCGGTGTTTTTACATCCTTATTGCCGTAACATCCGACTGAGTATGTGCACTGGTCGTCAGCGAGCAGAAAGATGATGTTTGGGCGTTTGGCTTGTTTGGTTTTGTCTTGTGCATGCAGACTTTCGCCAAAGGCAAGGCAACAACAGCCGACCACCAATGCCTTTAGAAAATTTTTCCTACTTTTTGTTGCAGTTTTCATATTAGATGACTTCATCATTTCACACCATCTTTCTTCATAGATTCAAGCTTTTCAGCATGGAGGGCTTTCAATTCGGTAACAATTTCGGGATATTTTCCGGAAAGATCGGTTGTTTCTGTCTTGTCCCTGGACATGTCGAACAGTTCCCATTTATCTCTCCAGGCGACGAGTTTCCATTTGCCTTTCATTACAGCCTTGCCCTTGGCCCACTGCCAGAAAATCGGTTTTTGACGAGCAGCAGCTTTGCCCTTGAATGCAGCAACGAGACTTTCGCCTTCGTATGGCGTGATGGCTTGACCCTTGTGAGTCTTGGGATACGAAGCTCCAGATATTTCCATTACGGTCGGCATAATGTCAATGAAGTGGCCGACATGATCGGTAATGGTCCCTGCCTTCTTAATAACACCTGGCCACCAGGCGATCAGCGGAGTACAAACGCCGCCTTCATGGCTGTAGTTCTTGAACATTCGATACGGCGTATTACCCGCATTAGCCCAGTTACCGCCCAGAGAGGTCCAGCGGGTAAGCTCGCCGATCTCACCCGTCTGATTTTTCAGCCGAACAACCTCAGAAGAGCTGCCATTATCCGAAGCGAACATAATCAGGGTATTGTCAAGCTTACCCAATGACTTAAGTTTACCAATAAGCTTGCCAATATTCTGGTCAACCCGATCTATCATCGCGGCATAGACAGCCATCTTCCGACACTCGGTTTTCTTGTCTTTATCGGAAAGTGAATCCCAATCCTTAAATGTAGCTTCCGACAATGGCATAGTCTCATCGATAAGATCCAATTTTTTTTGACGGGCATAACGCTCTTTTCGCAGAACCTCCCAGCCGTCCTTGTATCTGTCTTCATACTTTTTAATATCTTCCGGCCAGGCTTGAAGCGGGTCATGCGGAGCGGTGTATGCGAGATAAAGAAAAAACGGTTTAGGCTCGTCCTTGTAATCGTCAAGAAAATCCATCGCGTACCCGGTAAAGGTGTCTGTAGTATAGAACTTCTTATCTTCGGGAGTGTAAGGACGGACGGTTTTTTCATCGAAGCACCAGGTCCTCTTCTCACGACGTTTCTGGGCTGGGAGACCTTCGCCGTCGCGTTGCTTGCCGGGATTGAAATGATTGCAGCAACCATCGCGAAGTCCGGAATACCGGTCGAACCCCTGATCGTATAAGTTGTCGAGACTGTGATGTTTGCCCGATGCCAAAGTCCGGTATCCGGCCTTGCCAAGAACACCTCCAAGCGTAACACAGTTTTTGGTAAAATGGCCGGGTCCTCCTCCCAGGCCGGTTTGCTGTGCATAGAGGCCGGTAAGCAGGCACGCGCGCGACGTCATGCATTTGGAAGTGTTATGGAACTGCGTAAAACGAAGCCCGCCCTTGGCAAGACGATCGAGATTCGGCGTTTGAATCTCACTGCCATAACAGCCGATATCAGACCACCCCATGTCATCAACAAGAATAAACACAATATTCGGTTTTTCGCCCTTGGTCAGATCAGGCGGCGACGACAAAGCTTTAGATTTTGCGGCGTACACACCGTCCGCGCAAAAAGTAAAGGTGATAAATGCCACTAACAATAATTCAGCAATTTTCTTCATAATCTACAATCCCATTTCAACTTATTTTGAATCAGTTTTTCTTAAATTAAGATGCCGCACCTACTGCGACAGCATTTTCTTTCTTACGTGGTATTCACTATACATAACGAATGCGACAAGTGTCATATTTCAATAAAATAAAAATCACTTTGCAACCGGTCGTATCAACGCATAATCATTGAGCCATGCCGCGGGGCTCATATCGGCAGCAGAAACGTTAACGGTTAACATAAAGACTGCCGCGAACAGACACACTACTATAAAAATCTTCTTCTTGTCCATTCGTTACTTCCTTTTAAAAAACAATGACATTTTAACAACTTCCAAATGTCATACAACATATTATGTCCATCGATTTCAAATAAGTCATCATCATATTGTTCTCTTTCAACTTTTAATTTACCCTTGCGAACAAGATCACAAATTAAACAAGCATTCAATTTAATAGTTGTTTTTCAAACAAGGCAAATAATCGACGATCATCGCATTGCAGGCGGCCTTCAATACCACCGTCGGGCGTGATCCAGACTTCGTCGGATACCCGTTTGAATGAGAGTTCCTTGTCAGTTGGTTTCGGGGGTACTCGTCCATAAAGGTAGTACTCCATCATTGCCCGCAGGTATGAGCGATGTCGTTTCCATTCAGTCATACTGGTTACTCGTATTCCGTCGGACTTGCTGAACGGGTCGGGCATCATCACATTATCCGGTAGATTTTTGACCGCCGGAAACGAGTGGATGCTGTTGGACTGGTGCTCTCCAGCTGGAGCGTCAGCATAAATTTTCAGCCATTTCAAGTTGTGTTGGATCAGAATTCCTTTTTCGCCGCGCGTCATGCCACCGTCATGGGATGCTTTTTCGACATATTTCCGAATGGCCTTTTCCTGAAAGATATCGAGCGGCCGGGTTGTCCAGTGGATCACTCCATAGCCCGCAGCACCGGTATCCTTTAGCTTCGTTGCAAAATCGACAGGCGGGGCATAGGGCCTGCCCAGGTAACCACCATCGTCATGGTGCGCCCATTCGATGATTACGAGCGGTCGGCGGGCGGCAACCTTCTTGATTGCATCCCGATATGCCTGCTTATTTCCAAACGCCATGTGGTAGTCGAGAACGTAACAGGTCATTTCACGCGGCATGAAGTGGTTTGATGCAAAGGCCGTAAGTAACGAACATGCCGAACTTTGCATCCCTAAACCATTTAAGATCTTCTTCTTTCGCAAAATTGCTAGACTGCCACTGCTGCTTTGTAAACACCTGATAATAAATTTTGGGTTCACGCGGCCGAGGGTCATCTTCCTGCACAGACCATACGGCGAAAAGTTCAGGGCCACAACAAACTGCACATATCCAAAAAACAAAAACAACAAAACGTTTCATTCGGTATCCTTTAAATGACACTTATAATATAATTAAAAGGCTATTTGCCCTTCCTTCTTTTCTTTCTGTCGCCAGGCTTTTTGTACGCATTATTTCTTACCCTTGTTTTTTTTATTCTTACCGGGTTTGCGTTTCCTTGGTTTTTCCTTTGGCGGTTTGAGCCCGTCATTGGGCTGATCCCAAAAGCGATAAGGATCGTTAAGCCTTCTCATTTCCGAAAGCAGCAAGGCTTCCATTTCGGCGAGTTTCTTTGCGTATTTCGGATCGGCTGCGAGATTAACCTGGTTAGCCTTTGGAGTATTGCCTGTCAATTTCATAACGTCGGGGCCATGGTGCTCTTTAAGCAATTCATCCGGATTATCTTTCAGGTTAAAGAGCTGGGTCTTGCGAACCGTTCCTTGCATGACATCATACTTGATCAGCTTCCAGTCGCCCTTTTTCACGGACCGCATACCCGGTTTTGTTCCACCGCAGTACACGCCATACAGCTCATCACGAACTATATCTTTTTTGCCTTCCAGTACCGGCTTAAAACTTTTGCTTTCAACAGTATCAGGTGCCTTGATACCCGCCAGGTCGCAGATAGTCCCGAGCGTGTCAAGCAGGTATATATTGCCCTGCACCCTTGTTCCAGCCTTAATACCGGGGCCTTTTTCAATAAAATGACCTAACTTCATGATTCACCTTTCGTTCTTTAATTGCTGAATTTAATTATTTCTGGACGTTAACATCTTCGTTATAGACACTGCCGTCGACTCCGTAATGCCTGAAGATTATATTCGGCGTTCCTTTTATTCTTACAACGGTTACAGACAGGAACCCACCCTTTACTTTCAGGTAACGATGCATGGGCGATTTATGTTTCTGGCTGAATCCGCCGGCATGTTTATCGGTGGTCGGACCGGTGGAATACTCTTTTACACCGGTCTTCGGATCGACCGAGACATATTGCCAGTGGCGATCTCCGCAGATCACGAACATGTTTTTCTGAGTGGAAAGAAACTTACGGAGTTGATCGCCCTCATATGTGAATCCCTTGTTGGCGTAGTTATCATTTTTATTTCCACGGTCAGGCCCTACGACGGGTGTGGGGCTTATCAGAACGCGGAATGTCGCGTCGGATTTCTTGACGGTATCGAAGAACCACTTCTTTTGCTTTTCGCCCCAGATTGTCTTTTCAGGTCCATCGGGCATATTATTGGGACTTCTGAAATCGCGGCCCTCAACGAGCCATATTTGCAGATCCTTACCCCATCGTACAGTTCTGTAAGTCTTGTCGCCCATGGGAACCTGCTCGCTGAAGATCGCAAGACCGTCGTCGAAGGTTAAATTTCGTCCATAAGTCTGCCCCGGCCAGGAGTCATTTCTGAGTGTGTCATGGTCATCCTTGATAAAGTAGCTTGAAGTATTGTTGTGGAAGTTACGCTGGAAAGGCATTGCATAAATACGGTTCCATTTAAAGCGTGCCAGTTCAACGTTATCTGCAAAAGGCTCGTCCTTATCGTAATACACAATATCGCCGGTATGCACAAAAAAGTCCGTTCCAATCGCGAGCATATGCGGATAGATCTTTTGCCCGTTAGCCTTGTCGTCACGGCGATTGTATTCCTGGCCGGTAACAACAGTAAAACTGACTTTCGACGGCGTGTCGGCTTTTGGAGCGGTCTTAAATCCGCCCCTTACTTTGCATGTTACCTTGCTGTCTTGACGGGGACGCCCTTCGGTGATTATCGAATATTTAGTATCCGGCAAAAGCCCTTGCAGTTTCGTTTGAAACGTAAAATCCTTATCTTGCAAAACTGGCTTCCAGGGAGTTATCATTTTCTGTTTTTTAGTTCCTTCGGGCCAATATGTAAACCGCACCTGGCCATTTACGCCCGGAACAGCGGCATCCATCACTTCAAGGTCGTAAACATAGTCGCCCTGATTCTCTTTATCCCACGGATTTTTTCGCTGGGGGAAAGGTATACCGTTAATATTGCGTTCGGGGCGTTTTGTAAGACGCGTCCAGACGATAGCCGAGCTAGAATCCACCTCGCCGACTTTAATGCCGTTAGCCATATTAACAGGTATGGTTTTCTGTTGCTTAGCAGCGAAACATCCGCTGACAGCAAGACTTATTACAGTAACTACAATCAAATTTTTCATAATTCACCTTTCTATATGGTCAGTTTTGACGCTTCGCGTCTTTTAATCCAAACAGGGCATCTGCAAAGGCCTTGCCTACCTGTCCTTCGAACTTGGCAGAGCCATAGTAGTGGAAACCCTGGTTTGACACTCCATTGTCCAGCAAGAATAATTCGTCTTCGGTCATGACTTTTTCCATTTTGGCGCGTATGTCGAACCCGATCTTTTTTTGTCCCTTCAACCAATCCGATTTACTCAATTTCTGTTCACGGAGCGCCTTCTCCTTCGTCTTACGTTCTTTCTTGAACGGTGATTCCTTGGCCAACACTGCCTCCAGATCTGCCGGCCAGTATTTCTCTGTAAATACGTTCACGACGTTGCCCTTGAACTCCTTCGTCTCAGCCGGTGCCGCCATGCCTTTACGGAATGCGATTGTGCCCTCACCGGCCGTTTTACCACCAGTGCCCAGAACCCCTGTCACGAAGGGCATCTTGGGTGCATTCAGATCCTTGCGTACATCTCGAATAAAACATGACAGCAGACTGCTGTATTCTGAAAAGTCTTTAGGACTCTTCCTTCCTTTGCTCGAATCAACACGCGGATAGGGCTCCGCAACCATGTCGTTAAAACCCTGAAACCAGACAAAGCCGGCGAGCTCATAGCCTTCTTTGGGATCATAGACAGGGCAGACGCTTTTGGGATCAGCCAGGACCTCCTTGACGTGCTCAATCATCAGGCTGTAATTCGTTCCTGCGTTTTCTTTTCTTTTCTGACTAGCTGTATCGGGGAGAGAAGGGGCACTGGGCGAACGGAAGTCTGTGTATAGGCTTTTTCCGCCCCAGGCATCCTTAATCAGCAGAACAGGCTCATTTAGATGCTTCTGCATGTAAATCCCGAACGTGAACTCAGGGCCAATTTTCCCGGTGCCTATATGGTGTTGGCTACCGAAACCTGCCGTCAGCTTGCCTGATCTCTTGCCGACGGGGTTACCCGAAAAATCGCCATACGAATAAGCAATCCACACATTATCGCATACCACCGGTTTGCCGTCAGCATCGACCATCTCTTGATACATAGCCAATGTTTCTGGATCTTTGGCAATCGCAGGGAAGGTCTTCGTCTGCGCGTGTCCCTCCATATTCGACTGGCCGACCAGAATGTATACTTTCAGGGGTTTCGCTATGGCGCAGTTGCCAATTAAGAACAGCACGCCTACTAGAATCAGTGTCTTTTTCATTATATCTACCTCACCTTTTGTTGTGTTTGTATTTGTCGTCAGCATGGATGACTAATCCTGTTGAAAACTCAGGCAATATTTTGTCAATGATTTATAGCTTTTGAGAACCGGTTTAATCGGGGTTACAGGGTCATAGTTCGATACTGGGTTCCGCTTAAACATACAACTTTTTCAGCTCTTTATCAACATCCATTCGTCCATTCGTCGGTTCACGCGGGAAGGGGTGCGATTTTTTGTTGTTGAACTTATATATATCAGTGGTTAACAAAATTCAGTGGCTTTTTCAATCTTGGCGCGATCAAACTACAACCCTGCCCCCCCTCTTGTCTGACACCGGTTTTCAACATCTTCATAATAAAACCATCAACTGTACTTCTTACAAATCATCTTAAGCTCGTCATCATACTTATAGCCGACAATATCTCCGGAGATGATCAACTCTACCGTCTCTTCAATAACTGCCAGAGGTGCTATAAACCACTCGCGTGGTGTATAACGCTTACCTTCTTTATCAAAGACATCCACCGCCAGACAGACCTTTCCCAGAAACTGATGCAACAACAACTCAAGTTTCTGCGGCTTCAGATTGTAGCACTTAAATGTTTCGACAATCTGTACAGGAGCCATTAAATAGGTCGGATCATCCTCAGCCCCCTTGATCCGCTCCTCAACTGATCCAGCACAGAAACCAATCTTATACAAATCTTTAGTTCCTGCAATTTCCGGGTTTGTACTGAAGGACTTCAGAACATAGATAAAACCTGTTTGATTATCATCACCGGATATATTATCAAAAGCATCCATGAGTTTGTCTTCATGCTCCGAGACACGCCGCCCGTCTTTATAGAGCTCTCGTGCCAGGGAACGCAGCAGCATATCTGATTCAGTTCCATTTTCAAATATACAGTGAAGCCGGGCATTTACCTTTCCACTGGTTTTAATCTTCTCTCCGACCTGGGCCACATAGGTCATCACCCCTTTAAGCACAAAAAACTGTCCTTTTTGAATCTGCTGCTCTTGTGAAAAGGTTGAAAGTTTACGCTTACCACTCTTAAGATCGGCATGGCACTGAGCAAACAGCTGTTCAAATTCCGCAAAATCGTCACAGGGCTTTCGCTGAGCCACATAACCGGGCATTTCAATACTTTGCGGCACATGGCTGAGTTCAAAAATACTTTCGCTCTCTCTATCCCCCAACAGGTTCAAGTCGTCATCATTAAGAATATCATCTATCGACTCCGGCTTTTTAACCGGCACCAACAAACCGAACTCATCCAGGTCAGCCAAAGCCTTCACCTTCTCGGGTTCGGACCTGAGATTATCCAGCCGTGTCGCCATCCTGTACTCCTGTACATTACTCAGGTCACCAGCAGGTTC
>Ga0307990_1000873_pt1 | contig 26023 bp, 39 predicted proteins | sample EllFjometagen129_FD_203168 | JGI IMG/M metagenome (GOLD analysis project Ga0307990, IMG submission 203168) | Marine microbial communities from Ellis Fjord, Antarctic Ocean - #129 | ecosystem: Environmental > Aquatic > Marine > Unclassified | place: Southern Ocean | collected 2014-10-08
GTGCGGCTGTGAAGCGTGAGCGGGTGCTTGATGTGTGGATTGGCTTGGTTGCCGACGGCGCTGGCGACGTGCATGCGAATGACGAAGACGAGTCTGTGGAGATGACAAGGTTTGACGACGAGGAGGAGGAGACACAGGAATGAAGGAAGAACCCGTGTTCGCTGAATTGGCCAAACTTTTGGAATCTATGCCGGGCGACTCGAAGGAGATTGTCCTCAAGGTTGATGACAGCAGGCCGAACAATTTCTCGGTTACTTTACGCGCGACAACAAAGAGCGATATCGGCATCAAGATTATGCTGCTTACAACACCAGAGGTTTGGTTTCACAGTAAGAACCCAGACGGGTGGATGCTGCATGACCTTCGGTGTCGCGTTGTCGATTTGCTTGAGGAATGGGGCAAAGTGAAAAGGCAGATGGCAGCGGGCCGCCTTGCCGCGGAAGCGAGCCGTATTGTCGCCGAGCAGGAGGCTGCCGATGCTTGACCGTTGGATGTGGCTGGTATCGGCGGCGTCGCTTGTGGGCACTGTGGCGAACGTCTACAAGCGGCGTTGGTGCTTCTGGGTGTGGTGTGTGACGAACACTGTGTGGGTAGCCTACGACCTGCACAAGGGCGCCGATGCCCAGGCGGCGCTGATGGCGTGCTACGCGGTGTTGGCTGTGATGGGACTTTTGAAGTGGAAGGAAGCCGAATGAATGGAACATCTGTCAAGCGAACCGAGCGCGGCTGGGCTGGGCACCATATTTGTAGCGCTTACTGTAAGTTCCTGCGGAATACGCTGCTAGAATGCGGCAAGGTTCGGATCATCGTTTCGACAGTCGGCGCTTCGCAGCGAAACGACACTGAGCCATGCCAAACAGTTGGCCATGATCGGTACTACGAGACCATGGCCTTTCATGCCCTTCAGTCCACGGGCGACTACTGGGACATCAACGTGTGTCGACAGATAAACCTTGCCGGCCAATGCGCAATTGACCACGCCGGGGTCCCCGCCGATCAAGAGGCCAACGACATGCACGAGGTCGCGGTAACGCAGGTCACGGTGCTTCTCGAGAATGGCGTGACCTTTGGAGAGGAGACGGAAGACGAAAGGATGGAGGCAGGTAAGCACGATCAAGAGGATGAGGATTCCCTCTCCCCCGAGGAGCGGTTGCTCGAACTGGAACACGAAACGCTGCGGCTGGTCACTGAGGCCGAGGCACTCCGCCGCCGAGTCCTGGCCGCGACACTCAAACTACCCTAGGAGGCGAATGAAAGATGGCAGAGGATAAGAATGTGATGGAAGAAAACGGGATGCACTGCATTATCTGCGGCGTGACGGATCATCTTCACATGATGCACCAAAAGAACGGCAAAGAAATCACAGTAGGTGTGGTTTTTGTATGTGCCTCATGTATGACTGCTCTGAGAGGGTGCATCCTGGACGTCACCGTAACAAAAGACTCGGAAACATTTGATATTGACCAGTTGTGCAAGGAGAGCGATACCGATCAGCAAAAGGAGACACCCGATGACCAAGGCTGAGAGTAATGACAAGACGGCTGAACGATACATGGTATGCACGGAAGTGGGGGGATGGTCTGTTAGGGATAGGCACGCCCCTTTGTGTATGCGTGAAGGCGAGATGGGCGTGTGCCCGACTTTGGCTAAGGCGCAAGAGATACGCGACGCACTCAACGCGCAAGCCAACTCTTCGACGCCATCGAATAGTTCGGATGCCGACGCCCCGAAGGAAGCGACGACGCTGGAAAAGCAGGCGAACCAGATCATGGATTTGCAGTTGGCGGTCGCCGGGCTGAAGCAACAGCGAGCCGATGACACCAGCGCAACCATAGCGGCAGCAGCAGACGACATGAAACACAGGCGGGACTGCATCCAACGTGGCGTCGAGTTGCAGGCGCAGGTCGCTGCGTTGAAGGCTCGCGCCGACGGCGCCCATGAGAGCAGGCACAACATCCGTGGCCGGCTGCGGACGGTGGAGAAGCCGCGGACGATCCCTATCGAGGTTGGAGAGGATGGCCCGATATGCGTTGACGTCATTGGGCAGCCGCAGCCCAAAGCCGACGCGGCCGTGGAAACCCAGGAGGCATACTACGTCCCGAAAGATGCTGATGGCAATTTGCACCCAACCATCGAGTCTGACGTGGTACATGCTGCAATTGTGAAGGCGATGCAGCGCACGGACATTCCCGGATATAACGAGGCAAACGTCTTCAATGAGTTGGCTATTGCCGCGTGGGACGCCGCCAAGAAGGATGGCGAAGAGGAGCAGCCGCAGCCCAAAGCAGCCGCGGTGGAGGAGGCGATTGAGCAAATCGAGGTAGATTTCGGTGGCTGTGTTTTCAGTGACGAAGTTCGACAACACTGCCGCGACCTCGCTGACGCCGTGCGCGCAGCAGACGCGGAGGGCAAGGTGAAATACTGGGGGGTGAGGGGTAAAGATAAGGAATGGGAGGACTTTGTTGGCCGGCACCATGAGGGCCGAAAGGGTTGGAAACATCCCGATGGGGAGTATCTCAAGCACAGAGCGCACCTGTGGCCTGATAGGGGCGGCGCTTATGCTCATACTGGTCCGGGCGATACCCTCGTGCCGCTCGTCGTCGAGGAGGTGGTCGCTTGAAGATCAGCGTGCAAAAGCCGGCAGTCAATACTGGTGAAGTAGTCAAATCTGATTGCAGCAAAGGCAAGGTTTGCACGATCTGCGGCAAGCCAACCGTTGACCCGTATCCCGGAACCAATCGAAAGAAGGTGGTCTGCCGGGGCTGCATGCTTTCCCTCAAACGCTCGGGGCATACCGAGGAGAGAGACCGCCCTCGAAGCCCATCCTATGAGGCGTTGACCGAGATGGACTCGCGCGCGTTGTCAGATGGAAGCGTTAAGGTAAGACGCAACTTCCGTCCGGGTAAATTGCGGTTTGCTGCTGAAGCTAAAAAAGAGGAGAAAGGCGAATAAAGCTCTTCGTTAAGACTGCCGGCTGCCCGCTCTGCCACGAGGCGCTGAAGCTGAAGCCCGCTGATGCGGAGGTGTTTTACGTGGACTCGGTCGACGGCATGGCCGAGTACTGTGACTGCTACAGCGGCGGGACGACCGTGCCCGTGCTGATTGTGGGCGAGGAAAAGAAGACCGTGTTCGTAGGGAGAAATGTAATCAAGCATCTGAGAGGAGAAGAGTGTGACAGCGAAACTGACTGAGCGCCTTGGGAACATCGGCGCCTTGGTGGCGGAGATTGAGAAGCGAGGTGAGTTGTCCGTCTTGGGCGGGATGTATGTGTGCGAGGCGGAAGACAAGTTGCGCAGTGCGGAGGCGCAGTTGCGGCTGGCGGTGCAACTCATGCCCAAGGCGGAAGAGAAGGCGAAGGACAACGTGCAATTCGAGCTTGGCGACGTGCCCCAAACCGTAAAAGGAGAATTCGTCGATGAAACTAGAGAATAAGAGTGACCAGTGGATGATGGTGATGTTGGTAGATGGGTGTTTGAACGCAAGGTCGGGGCTGCGATATAGGAGAGCCAAAACATGCTGTGAGTTTCTTCGTGAGATTTGGGCGCAGGTCGGCGGCGAGTGTAGGGAGGTAATCGCTCGCGAGATCACAGGCTTTGGGGTCACGGAATGGTGTGAACACGACAGACGCCTTTACCAAGAGTGGGATACGTTTTTGGCCTATGCCATTGCGAGTTTAGACGCCGAGAATAGCGAGATTTACTGGCAGTTCGCCGATAGTATGGGCGCAGCGGTCAAACGCAAGTCGCTTCCCACCTGTGTCCAAGATATTCAGGAAAAACTGGCGGAAAACAAGCCGGACACCTCAGGAATACCACGCACAAACCAGTACATACCCCAAAGGAGTTGACAATGACTGAAGGCTACCAAGTCGTGAAGATGTGCGGGTGCGGCAACTGTTTCTCGACACTTGAATGGCGACTGCCAGATTCTGCTATGGTCTGCGGCAAGTGCGGCGAGCCGTGGTTCGAGGGGAAAGACACTATTGCCAGAAAAATGGCAAACCTATTCGAGTGGGAAGAGGCACCCGAAGCCGAGGACAAGATGCGGCGACTGAAAGAGCATTACAAGCGTCAGCCCTTCCCCCCGACGCTCGCTTCCATGGAAGAAGAGGCCGTCGTCACCAGATGACCAAGCAAAAGGAGGAAAGTTATGTCTATCCCACGGTTTCTGTGTGATTTCTGTTCTCTTCATTTCGCCTCAACGAAGGAGGCTGGAGACCATGAAGAGAATTGTGTCTTCAATCCAGCCCTCAAGAAATGTGGTTCATGTGCATCCTTTGTACGAGGATATTGCGTATGTTTGATAACATGCGACGAAAGCCCTCCTAGCGGTAGTTGTGGTAAGTGGGAGGAGAGGGAGGGGAAATGAGCAAGCAAGCGACCATCGACGCGACCACGCCCGAGGGCAAGGCAGAACTCGCCAAGCTCTGGGGCAAGAGCGACGGAGGCCGCAAGCGCGTGGCGTCCAAGCCGTGCGACTTCGATGGCTACCGCTTCGACTCGCAGACAGAGCGCGACCGCTACATCTTCCTGCTGAGTGAGCCGTGGGTGCTGAAAGTCGACGTGCATCCTGTGTTCTACTTGGCCAAGGACGCGGACGGGAAGCGCATTCGATGGGAGGCAGATTTCACCGTCTGGCCTCACGTTGGGACTGCGCACGTCGAGGACGTGAAGTCGGCATGGTCGCTGAAGAGCAAACGCGATTTCAAGTGGATATGGGCCGAATTCGACCGATGCCACCCGCTTGCGCCGCTGTGGGTCGTCCTGCGCGGCAAGGGCGGGTGGGAAACCAAACGAAGAACCAAGGAGAAGATATGATTGACGGAGTGAAGACCAAGCAGCTACGCGTGATCCCCGACGAACGTGGGCGCCTTAGCGAAATCCTGCGTTACGATGACGACATCTTCGACAAGTTCGGCCAAGTCTACATGACCACCGCCTACCCGGGCGTCGTCAAGGCGTGGCACTACCACAGCTTCCAGACGGACAACTTCGCCGTCGTGCGCGGCATGATGAAGATCGTGCTTTTCGACTGCCGCGATGAATCGCCAACCCATGAAGAAATCAACGAGTTCTTCATCGGCGACCACAACCCCATGCTCGTGCAGATTCCGCCCAGCGTGTACCACGGCTTCAAGTGCATCAGCGAGCACGAGGCTATCGTCATCAACGTGCCCACAGAGCCCTACAACGCCAAGGAGCCCGACGAGTACCGCCTCGACCCGCACGACAACCAAATCCCCTACGACTGGGCGCGGGCGGACGGTTGATGATCGACCAAGGAAACAACATGGCGGTCGTCCATCATGGCGACTGCCGGGAGGTGATGGACAAGCGAATCCCCGAGCGTAGCGTGCAAGTCTGTGTGACGAGCCCGCCCTACTGGGGCTTACGAGACTACGGCTTGCCGCCAAGCATTTGGGGCGGAGAGGCTGAATGTGCCCACGAGTGGGCGCCGACGCCATTGCCAAGGACGAAGAACGCCAGGCAAGGCGTGACGGAAGAGACTAAGCACCCGAAGTTGACCGCGGCCTCGGGCAAGGCCCCGCATGGTGACTTCTGTCACAAGTGTGGTGCGTGGCGTGGGTGCCTCGGTCTCGAGCCGACACCCGAAATGTTTGTAGCCAACATAGTCGAGGTCTTTCGATCGGTCTGGCGCGTACTGCGCGATGATGGCACATTGTGGTTGAACTTGGGCGATTCATACGCGGGCAGTGGCAAGGCCGGATCGAGTCTCGATTACCAGAAGGGACACACACAGTTTGGGCAAGTAGAGCGCAAGGAGCGGCTGGGCTTGCCGACTGGCGTGCCCGAAGGGCTCAAGGCGAAGGATTTGGTCGGCATACCGTGGATGGTGGCCTTTGCTTTGCGGGCAGACGGTTGGTATCTTCGCCAAGAGATTATCTGGGCGAAGGGCGTGAGTTTCTGCCCCAACTACGCTGGCAGCGTGATGCCTGAGAGTTGCATGGATCGGCCGACGTGCGCGCACGAAAAGATGTTCCTCTTCACCAAGCAGCCGAACTGCTTTTACGACATCGAGGCGGTGAAGGAAGACGGCGCGTATCCCGCTGGCACACGGGCGGCGAAGGGGAGTCGAGAGCGCAAGGGCAAGTATGGTGTGAACGCTCGGCCGCCAGAGTATGCCGAGTACAGCGGCAAGCGGAACCTGAGAAACGTTTGGACAATCCCAGAGCCTATGTATCAGCTTCGCCCCGACTTGTCACCAGAAGTGCGCGCACGCGTAATTGGACAATTGCTTCATAGGGGAGTGCTTTGATGTTTGCGGCCACGACGAGGCGCACTTGGATTGTCCTTGTACCATGCTGTATCGCAATGGCGGCATCGTGCGGCATTAAAATGCTTGTGCCCACCACAGTCTGGACACACATTCCACTTTGTTTTGACGTGGGCATTTCGGCACGCCCTGGAACAAAATTGAGGGGTGCGCTGTGTTGCCCGTCTACTGTAAAACGGCTGTTTGCAATGCTTACATCTGAAGGTGCAGCATGTATCACAGAACAGAGCACGCGGCGACTGTGGTAAAAAAGACTCCCCACAGCGAACGCACACGACAGATTTTCTAACTATAGGGAGACACCTATCGGCTGCAAGATCGGGATGCTCTTTGTACCAGCGTTGTTCATAGACACCGTGGCAGACGTTGCACAGTGTTACCAAGTTGTCGAGAGCGTTGGCTTCGATATAGTGGCTCCAATAGTGAAAGGGCCGAATGTGGTGTACAGCCAACGAGTCTTTCTTGCCACATTCTCGGCATTGATGGCTATCTCGTTGCAAGGCGGCTTTGCGTTGTTCACCCCAATTCTCGCCTCGATATGCTGTATGTCCACCACGCCATGAAGGGTTTTTGTTGCCACACCGGTTGAAAGACTTCCATTTTCCGAAACATACACGCGAACAAAAGTTGTGTGTGTAAACACTGCTTGGGACTTTATCAATAGGCTTTCCGCAAGCATCACATTTCACGACAACAGGCTTTTTGCCTTTGCCTTTATTATGGATGTGTTGCCATTTTCCATAGCATGCAAAGCCACAGAACGGTCCGCGCTCGCGGGACCAGTTTGCCATGTAACCCTTGCGTTGGAAAGTTGTACCGCATTGCACACACGTAAGCGTGACCCGAGTAGATGTTCCAGCACTAGCGCATTTGCGCGAACAGTATTTTGGGCGTGGTCTACCGGCGCATGGGGTCTTGCGAGAGAAGGTCTTACCGCAAAGTTGGCAAGTGTATGATGTTTTCATGTTTATATTCTATCATGTCTGGTCTTTTAAGTCAAGAGGGCATTTTGCTATGATACTACTACGTGGGTCAGATATACCTCCGGACCTTGTTGAGTTTTTTGAGCCCATTGTGGATGGTCTAAAAAATGTTCTAACAATAAACCCCAAGCCGACGAAGGAAGCACACTTCGCCACCTACCCGCCTGCACTCGTTACTCCCTGTATCAAGGCCGGCTCTTCGGAGATGGGCTGTTGCCCCGAATGTGGCGCCCCGTGGGCTCGGGTAGTGGAGAAGGTTGACACGGGGAAAACGCAGAAAATGGCTGATGGCTGGGCAACCCACGCTGGCGGTCACGGAACCATCCATCGGGATGGTCGTGAGAAAGGACAAAAAGGCAAACCCATCACTGTGAACCAAACCGTTGGCTGGCGTCCGACGTGCGAGCATGGGCCTCGGAAGCCTGTCCCTTGCACCGTGCTGGACCCGTTCAACGGAAGCGGCACCACCGGCATGGTAGCTCTCGAGCTTGGCCGATGCTACACCGGCATCGACTTGAGCCCCGAGTACATCAACGACATTGCTATCCCGCGGATTCAGCAGCGTCTTGATGGCGTCCCGCCGAAGGAGCGTGCGGCTGGTCAACTCAGTCTTTTCGGGCAAACAGCTTGACACAGAGGCTGGGGAGGGTAGACTTAACGTGAAAGGAGAGCATTATGACAATGCTATGGGTTCTGGTAATCATCATGTTTGCGATAGCCCTGTTTGGTCACATGCTTCCCGAACTGCCCAAGGGCTACAACCCCCCACCCAAGGAACCGTGGCCGAGGCCAACGCCATCGCCGCGGCCATGGATCAAGCTGATCGTGTTTGTGGTTTGCCTGTTCGGCGGCGAGGCGTTCGCTCAGAGCAACCGACAGCCAGTGCGCTACCGCAACGCTGGAAGCATGTGGGATAGACAGACCGAGCCCAACCGCTTCTGGCCGCAACGGTGGACGTCGGGGAAGCGCGTGCGGCGAGTCCCCCCTCTTCGCACTGCGCGGCGACTGAGCAAGCGCAGGCGGAGCAACCGCGTGCCCCTCTTCAGAAGCAAGAAGCGCCCTAAGAAACGAAGCAGCAGGCGAAGCCGTAGGCCATGACATGAGACGGGAGTTGTGATACTTTGTATATACGCGCCTAGTAAAAGACGAGGGTGTCATCGTCCCTCTGTGAAGTCTGGGCGCCACGATGGCCTCGCCTGTGTTTCACCACGGGCGAGAAGGTGTTGTCGACCGCCTGCATGATGCGCCATCTGCACCTGAAGGAGTAAGGCGCTTTGGGGTAGATGCTCATACTTGCGTGGTCAATCCCCATGGAATGCAGGAATAGGTCGGAACTCTCGGAAACTTGATCGCCAGCGCCGTAGCCTTCGGGGAACACGGGTGCCTTCCCCAGGAGTAGCCAGTCGCTACGGCATCCCATGTTGGTGACGATGGCAGCCAGTACACTAGCTGTGGGGTCAGTGTCCCCAGTCATGTACGCTTTGGCGGTTTTCGAGCTAATGCCGCCCATTTTTTCTGCCGCAACGGAAAAATTACATTCTCGAAAAATCAGTTGTAACCTTTGCGCCAGAGGCGTCTTAGGCTTCATGTTGACTCTGGGCCGGCCTTGGCTTTTCGACAAATTCGAGTTATTCGAGTTATTCAGCATTGACATTCCTTCCGCACCGGATATACTTAGTAAAGTTTCCATCACATTCTCCGTTTTAGCGCATCTTGCGCATACCCATGGTTGGCTTGCATAGCATCGTTCCCGCAGATTGCGGTTCGGCACCCCGCCGAACCTCTCGAAACCCTCGAACCAATTATACCATTTTTGGTTGGTTTGTCAAATGCCCGAACTACATGAGAAACCATGCGTATGGCGCAACCTGTCAGGGGCAGCGGAATTCCTTGGGATGTGCGTTTCTTCGCTATGTGAGTGGGGCCAGAAGGAGGCGCTTTATGCGCCCACCATCAAAGGGATACCACATGAGGGGCATTCTGGCATCAGAGGGTTGCAAGTTGGGGCTCGACACGTCAGGTATCATCAGGATCATTTGAACATCATTCTTGCCGTTCTCGTGGGCGAAATGCCCTTGAAAGAGGGCACGGCATTATGGACGAAAAAGAAGAAAGCTATCCTCAAGGAAGCTCTCGATTTTGCCCCCGAAGCCAAGACCCGCAAACCAAGGAGAAAGACCAATGGCGCAAGCAGCCAAAGAGCATGAACGGGTTCCCGAACTTGAAGCTCAAGCGAAGCTTCGCATGGTGGACCCATTCGACAAACTCAAGGCCGACATGGAAAAGAAGAATCCGCAGAAAGCCAAGAAGGCGGCTGAGGCACTGCCCAAGGGCTTGGTCGCGGCCTTCAAGCGGCAGCGACAGGCTCTTGGCCCTGTCCATTCCGCTGAAGAAGCGTATGGGCATATCACCGCCGTCGTGAAGGATCTCGAGATGGCGCTGACCAAGAAGGACAGCGGCACGGTCAAGAAACTCATTCGGAAGATTGCTCTTGTAGCGTTGTGTTCGGAAACGTGGTCGAAGGGAAAGGAATAGGACATGGCATCAGCGAAAGGAACGAAGGGCTGGTTGGCAATGATTGCGACGAAGGTGGGAAAGCTTGTCGTCGAAGCCGAAGAGACGCAGAGGAGTTTGCCCGGCAAGGTGAAGAAGGCGTGGGTCAAGAGATCCCTCAAAGACTGGCTCAAGAAAATTGACATTCCGTGGATCCCCGACTGGCTTGAAGGCCGCATCAAGGCGGCGGTGATTGACGCCCTCATCGACTTCGTCTGCGCCCTGCTGTCCGACAAGAAGGCGACCAGCGCGTTCGCCAAGTGACCACTTCAGGCGAGCCGGTGTCGCGCAATCCCAAACACTGTAAAGGGTGCGATGCTGGCTCGCTTGCCCTCCCCCTACCCCCTACCCAAGGAGATTGACATGAGTCGCCAGACCCGCTCGTATCGGAGACTTTTCAAGCCCACTACCACTCGCTGGCAGAGATGCGTCTGGTCTCTGAAGCAGCTTCTGCCGCTGCCGTACACCAGCATGTATCGCGATGAGGATGGCCGCCACTCGTGCGTTTGGTTCCAGTGGTTCGGCGTCCCGTTCGCTATCTCACACAACGACATCCCCGCCAACATCGAACCGGCCAACTAGCCCCCCCCCACCCCCAAGGAGACTGACATGGATATGAACGTGCAAAAGCACCTCGACCTGCTCGGAATGAAAGCTTGTGAACGTGTTTCCGGCATAACCGGCGTGATTACGTCTGTCGCCTTCGACGCGTTCGGCTGCATTCAAGCCGTCGTCGGGCCGAAGGCTAACGAGCATGGCAAGATCGCGGAAAGTCGTTTCTACGACGTGGCGCGGCTCAAGGTGACAGGCAAGACACCCGTTATGCCTGTGCCGGACTTCGATCTCAAACCGTTCGACCTGCTCTGCATGAAAGTCAGCGACATCGTTCAAGGGTTCGATGGCACAGTCACGTCTATCTGTTTCGACTTGGACGGCCGTATTCAGGCTGTCGTTATGCCGAAGGCCGACGCCGATGGCAAGGTCGAAAACAGCCGCTACGTCGACATTCCACGCCTCAAGGTCACGAGCAAGCAGCCTATCACCCCTGTGCCCAACTTCGACTTCGGCCCCGTTGCCGAGGGCAAGAAGGGCGCCGCCGAGAAGCCCGCTTCCCCCCGTATGCCCCGCCAAGGATAGCCCCCCCCACTCTCGAGGCGCAAGCGATGAAATGCATTCTCTGTGGCAAAAGTGACTGGCTCGGGTTCTTTCGATTCGAGCGGCGCAACTGGGCTCCGTTGGCAATGGTAAGGGCACATTTGCGGTGCGTTGAAGATGACATGCACGCGCAACTGGAAGGGCAAGACAAGCCAATGGTAGTAACAGGGGTGTTCCCTCCTACATGGGATCCAGACCATTCTCGGTTTTGCGCCAAGTTGGCGCATCGGATGATGAGTGGGGGGCTACGTGTGGCAGCCGAGACGCTTCTCGATAGGCTTGTTGGCCAGCAAGTCAACATCGGCTCGGTTGACGAGTGTTTCCCTATGGGAATTCGGTGCCATGCTGCATGTTGGCAGAAGTATGAAAGGCGAGTGGTCGCCATGTTACGAAACGCCGCTTTCAAACTGGTGCCCTTGCAGCGCAAAATCGCCGAAATGAACATGCCATGAACAAGACCGAACGCGAGTCGAAGGATAGTCGCCCCGCCCACCTCGAACGTCCCAAGCTGCCGCCCATCCCTCGACTGCGGAAGGGCTTGAAGGGGCATTACCGCAATCGCATCTGCCCCTGCGGTAGCGGCAAGAAGTTCAAGAACTGCTGTGGAAAGAAAGGATTCAAGATATGAGCGAAGAACCGGTCTACCTTCCCGTCCCTACCAAAGTCGAGCACATCGGCAGCTACCTTGTCCAAAAGGGCGAACCCACACGCGCTGGCAATCGATTGCTGTCTGTGCTGCCGTTCCCCGACGAACTTACGAAAAAGCGGTTCCTGAGCATGGGCATGGACGTGGCCAAAAACCCATCGCTCGCGAAGTGCGGCCCCGCCAGCGTGCTCATCGCGATGTATGACGTGGCCAAGGTGGGGCTCAGCCTGAATGCGAACATGGGCGAAGCAGCCATCGTGCCGTTCAGTGGTCAAGCCAAGATGATTGTTGGCTACAAGGGCTACATGACGTTGGCCAGACGTAGCGGATTTGTCACGTCTATCGAACCCCATCTCGTGTATCAGAACGATCAGTTCCCAATCGAGCTTGGGCAACGCACGGCGATGCAACGCTGGGCGTCATGGGACGTGGTCGGTGCGCCGGAGCCTGGCAAGTTGATCGGCGGCTTTTGCCGTGCTGTTGTGATGAATGCGGAACAACTCCATTGGGTGTCAGTGGCAGATTTTGAGCGCGCCAAGGCGGCATCAGCATCATGGCGAAGCAAGGGGGCTGAGAGCGTATGGGGCACGAACTACGAAGCGATGTGCCGCAAAACAGTCATTCGCCGCGCTGCCGCGTTTTGGCCGCAGACTGACGAGATGGGGCAAGCGTTGGCACAAGAGGCGGAAGCAGAGGGCGAGAAGCCGGCAGTGCCACGGCGCGAAATAGCGGAGCCGCTCGTCGGAATGGGTTTCGACATGCCGCCGCAAGAAGAGGAAGACGTCATCGAGGCGGACTTCAACGATGCCGAGCAGCCCGAGCCCGAACCCCCTGTCCCCGCCGATGATGGGTTCGAGAGCTTGCGCCGCAGCTACAACGCCCTCACGACTGACCAGAAGAAGAACGTGCTTCAAGCAGCAAAGGTCGCCAACATCTCTGAGGTGAAGGGCGATGCGGAAAAGACAAAGCTACTCGAGAGTTTCATCTGCGATTTGATCGCCAACAGGTAGGACAAGGAAGGACAGGACATGAACGCAATCACCGCTATCGAGCTTGAGAATGTCAAAGGCTTCACGCAGAACATGGATGTCGGGAAGTTGACGTGCATCGTCGGGCGCAATGAGGCGGGCAAGAGCGCCATCCTCTACGTTCCGTCGCTTGCCATTCAAGGCACGGCGCCCCAGCCGCTACTCGGCAAAAAGCCGGGTGACATCGCCAAGATGGCGAGCGGCGACACCATGGTCGTTGCGCTCACATGCGAGGACGGCTTCGCCTTGCGGCGAGACTTCACGCGCAACCCCAAGACGAGCACCGTCACTCAGAAATTGACGGTCCCAGGCGCCAACGGGGGTGGCCTGAATGCCGCACAGAAAGTCATCGACGAAACGCTCGGGACGGCGACATGGATGTTCAACGTCGCTGAGTTCGCCACCATGACAGACAGCGCCAAGCAGGCTTTCATCCTTGCCATCTGCGCCTCTGGCGGGGCATCCTCCAATCACTCGGTTGCACGACTCAAGATCGGGCTGATCGAGCAACTTCTGCTCCCCGGCGCGGCCTACACCTTCGTAGCAACGACATACGAGAAGAGCGTAGACGAATGCACGCCGGAGGAGTTAGAGGAGGCCGGCAGGAAGTTGCAGACGCAACTGGCACCATCGCTTTTGGACGCGCTCGCGAACATCGTGGCTCCCAAGCTCTTCGCCAAAACCGCGGATCCGCTGACAGCCAATGCCTTGGTCACGATTTTGGACACGGCCAACCAGATCAAGAATGACGCACGGAAGCAGATGCGGGAGGCCACGGCCACGGTTCGCAGTCTCGAGGTCGCACGGTCAAGCGCCGGCGTTGGCACAGAGCGAGTCGAGGAGATACAGAAAAAGCAGGCGGCCTTCGATGCGCAGATGAATGACGTGGAGAACAAACTCGGACAGATCGCTGCCCACACGCCAGCACTGGTAACAGCCAAGCGCCAGGTCGATGCCAAGACGAAGGCGGCCGAGGCCAACACCGAAGCCCTTGCCACCATGGCGGAGAGGCTTGCGACCATCCCCGATACGGAATCGCAGGCGACAGATCTTCGGGCCAAGGCCGACCAGGCGGAAGCGGAGGCGCCAGAGGTCACAGCGGTCGACGCCGACCTGCTTGCCAAGCAGAAGACGCTCACAACGGGCTACGAACTGGGCAAGGTTCATGTCAAGAACTTTGTGGAAGAAATTGACAAGCTGGAGGTTGAGGCTGAAGCCAATGGGGAATGCGAAGAGGTGGCTGAGCCTGAGCCTGCGGACAAAATGGGAGAAGTCCGCAATGAGCATGAACAGTTGACTCTTGCGTTGAAGCAAGACGGCGAGCGCGAAGCCGAGATGGTCAAGGAACTCGCTCGCCTCGACATCCAGTCGGAAGCCATCGAAGCCAAGCTGAAGACGTATGCGGCCGACCCGTGGCACAAGATGCTCTGGCTGATGGACGACCTTCTCACTGAAATAAGTACGACGGTGGACGGCCTATCAAACGTTCCTGCAAAGGTAATAGATAGCTGGAACGTAGCCGACAAACTTGTCGGTGAAAATCTTGGCGATGCGAATGAAAGAAACATCACATTTGGCAAAGAAACTCAAAGCAATCTCGCCAAAGCCAGCAAGAAGCTCATAGCGCAACACAAGAAGGTCACCAAGGCAATCGCAACAAATGGCGAGTTTTTGTCCAAAGCCACCGCCAAGATCGAGGAACATCAAGCCCAAGTCGCCGCGTACACAGATTACCAAATCTACCGTGCCAACCGTGAATCCATCCAGGCGGCAACTGTGGCTCACAAGGAGGCAACTGAGGGGGTCGAATGGTCCCGCAAGCAACTGGCCACCTTGTCCATCAAGATCGAGGAGCAGGAAGCGCTCGTCGAGGAAGGCCGCAAACTTCAGAAGGACAAGGCAGCCTTCGCCAACAAGTGCCGCAACGAAGCCGACGAACTCGACCGCTCCATCAAGAGCATCCGCGGGGATGACAAGCAGGCGAAGGCCGACGCTACGAAACTCAAGGAGGAACTCGCCGCTGCGGAGGCCGAAGTCAAGCGCATCGAAACTGAGCTTGGCACGCTGGGGCCGGCCGAGACGTTGGAGGCTCAGAAGCAAGCCACCATCGAAGAGACCGCCAAGCTCAAGACGGCCATGGAACGCAGACGGGAATACGAGACGGTCTCCAAGAACTACACAGCCGAAGTCTCTCAAGCCGCGACAGCGGGAGCGACGGCGGAAGTGGCGACAGCGGCAGAGGCGGCGGCCAAGGCCATGCGCAGCAGGCTGATTGCAGATCAAGCGGAGCCACTGCTCGCCAAGGTCAACGCATTCTTGGCGACCGCCTACCCTGGGCACACGGCCTACTGCGACCTTATCAGCCCCAAGGGCGCCATCGCGTGCGAGTTGGGCGTTGTATCCGAGGCTGGCTTGCGTGTCCCGTGGGAAGCGTTCAGCGGCTGGCAGAATGCCATGTTCGGCGCGGCGTTGGTCTATGCCTTCTCGACGATGCAGGAGCGCCCCCTACGGGTGCTGACAGTCGAGATGGACGGCGTTGACGCGGACAACCGTCTTGCGCTGATGCAGGCTTTGGCCGCGGTGGGCGCCGACTTGAGCAACGTTTTGGTTGCGACGTGCTGGCCGTTCAGCGACGAACACACTGCCGCGTTGACGGAGGCGGGTTGGGAATTGAAGGAGGTGGCAGTATGAAGCGCATCACAAAGGAATGGCTGCGATCGCGTGGAATCTCTGAAGGGGACTTGCACACATTTATGTGCGAGTATCACGGCATTGCCGAAATTGACCTTTTGACGGTGGGGGACCTCATTATTTGCGAGGAGGATTCTAACTGGTTCGTCGAGTTGCTGCCAGAGCCTCACCGCGGAGCAATTGAGAAGCTACAGAAGGAAGCATGGCGCGTCTTTGGGGAGTCCACAATGAATGCGGGCCATGAAGCCGTGAACGCAGCTTTTGCAACGGCCAGGAAGACCGTCGATACTGCCGTCATCAAAGTACTCGAGGAGTTGGAGTTCGAGATGTGTGTGTGCTGCGGACGGCCAATCGCGACAGTAGAGGACTATAGCAACTACAAAGAATGCGAAGGTGACCATTTATGCTGGGGATGTGATGTTGACGAGCTAAACGCTCTGGAGTGCTTGCATGAGTACATCCTGAAGTGCATCGACACCGACACGATGCCAACTCTTGAAGGCAAGAATGCCGCACTGAGGGAGCTATGATGGAACTGACACCCCAGCAGAAACTCGCCGTCGAGACGCAGTCGCCGAACGTGCTGGTCGTTGCCGGCGCTGGCAGCGGCAAGACGCGGGTGCTCACCGCACGCATCGCACACCTCTTGGAACAGGGCGCAGACCCGGCCTCGATTCTCACGTTCACGTTCACCCGCAAGGCTGCGAACGAGATGAAGACGCGGGTGGCTGGCCTCATCGGAGAGGGTGCCACCAACGCCATGCTCATCGGTACGTTCCACTCGATTGCCCTCATCATCCTCGAACGGCACGCCAAGGTCTTGGGCTACAGGCCTGGCATCTCGGTCTTCACCGATGCCGACCAGTGGACAGTGCTCGAGAGCGTAGGGCGTGACCTAGGCTACATGAATGGGCGCAAGTGGTCGGCGTTCGCCAAGAAGGACGTGACAAAGGCGCTGGAAGTCTCGACTGCGAAGAAGTACTGCGCTGGCATCGCTGCCACCTTCCCGCCCGACTACGTGGCCGAAGCGCTGACCTCAAGTTGTGACATGAGGCTGAGCGTTGCAGATGCCCTTGGCAAACTGATCCATGGCTACCGCAACCGGCTTTTCGAGAACAACGCGGTGGACTTCGGCATGATTCTCTCAGAGTGCCAACGCCTCTTCGCCGAGCGCGAGGACATTCTGAAGATGTACCAGAACATGTTCGACCATGTGATGGTTGACGAATACCAGGACACCGACCTGACGCAGTACAACCTGCACAACTGGCTTTCGCCGCCGGCGCACCTGTTCTCAGTAGGAGACATTGACCAGTGCATCTATAGCTGGCGCGGGGCGCACCCCGAACTGATGCTGAACCTCAAGGAAGCACGACCCGACTTGGAAATCATCAAGTTGGAAGATTGCTTCAGGTGCGGGCCGTCCATCGTGAAGGCGGCCAACACCCTCATCGAGCACAACCAAGACCGCATCCCGAGGACGTTGGTGTCGAGCGTCAATTACGAGAGCACAGTGCAAGCTGTGCCTGGCCGAAGCGAAGACGTCGCGGGCATGGCCAAGTCCGCCCACGAGGACGGCGGGTTCGGCTGGGGCGACATTGCGGTGCTTGGCCGAAGCCATAGGACGCTGAAGCGGCTCGAGAATGTCTTCAAGGAGCAGGCCATCCCGTGCGTGCGGATCGGTGCCTTGAGTGACGTGTGCGAGACAGACGCGTTCCGAGACTTGCACGCGGCCATGCGGCTGGTGGCGAACGAGTGGGACTCGATTGCGTTTTTGCGTTTGAGACGATACTTGTTTCTTAACGACCCTGTTTCCTATGCAGAAATCCAACGCATAGCAGCAGAGAAAAGCCTGAGCCATTGGCGCGCATGGTTTACGAAAAATGAAGGTTGTGGCCGCTATGGTTTTGTGCATGCCATAGGAGTGCTTCGTCCATCGGATACGACGACAAGCATGATGGCTGTTGGCGACCCTAGTGTTGTTGGCGCACTAGTGCATTATTTAGCCAAGATGTATGGCGAAGGTGAACGCCTCGACGACCTTGAACGCGCAAGAGACTTTTGGGAAAAAAGCGTCCCGAATATGATGCTCCACGAAGCGCTGCGCTGGTTCGTCTTGAAGGACATCCAAGACGAGATCGAAGCGACCAAAGACCCGCACAAGGTCTCGCTGATGACTGTGCACGCGGCCAAGGGGCTTGAGTGGCCGTGCGTGGTGGTGGCGGGGCTCAACGAAGGAAGTTTCCCATCATCCCGTGGTGATGAGGAGGAAGAGCGTAGGTTGTGTTACGTGGCGATCACCCGAGCGAAGGAGCGGTTGGTGTTGCACTATCGTCGTGACTGTGACCAGGCGGAAGGCCGAAAGACCAAGCCGCCGTCGCGGTTTCTTTCCGAATCTGGCGTAACGTAAAATCCCGTTCGGGAGCCGCGGGTCGGGTGCGGGCCGCTAAGGCTCGCACCCAGCCACGCGGGTAAGGAGTAGCCCCTTGGTCAGTGTCATCATGTGCGTGTACAACACCCGCCCCATCGTGCAGAAGTGCGTCGAGGCGTGCCTCGCGACTTTGGAGCCGTGCCATCAGCCGTGGGAACTGATTCTTGTCCACAACCACTCGACCGACAAAGACACGACGAAGTTCCTATCGGAATTGCAGCAGCAGCCCATGATGCCCCACCGGCTGATAGTGCTCGACCCCGGCAAGAATCTTGGCTGCCACAACGGGTGGAACTTCGGGCTCCAACGCTGCTGCGCGAACAACCATGACTACGTGGTCAAGCTCGACGACGACACGGAGATGCTGACGCCTGGCTGGGCGGACATCATGGCCCGTGCGCTGGAGTTGATTCCTGGCCTTGCGTTTGTCAGTTCCGACATCGACGCCAAGCAAGACCATGAGTACGAAGTGGGCACGTACAACGGAGGCGTGGAACTCGAAGTCGCCCGCGTCGGCATCGTCGGCTTCTCGTGCGTGATGTTCAGATACAAGTGGATTCGAGTCGTCGGCCCGATGCGAGCCAAAGGCTTCATCGCGGTCAACGGGAGGGAGGGAGGCGATGGCACTCTCTACGGCGGTGAAGAGGGCTACTATCGCAATCTTGCCATGATGCGCGGCGAGATGATCGCGCACATCCCCGCCGTCTTCGCCCACCATCACAGCAACGAGGAGCGTGACCCGCTTTATATCCTGTGGAAGTGGTTCGGGTTCCTTGGCCGGATGGAGCCTGGCGTGGACACGGTGGCATGGCGGGATTCTGGGCAATGGATCCCTGATTGTGAACAGGTCATTGCAGACGGAGAAGCGGGCACACTCCCGCCTGATTCCAAGCGATACACCGACATCGCCAAGGAAGGGCTTGCGGCGTGGAAGGAGGAGCAAGATGGGACACCCGCTTAAGAAGTTGGCCTCTTGCGTGTTGCCCGGCCAGCCGCCTTTCCCTAAGCGGGCGATTGTGGAGCGATGCGAGTGCATGCACATCCACTTCCGCAACTTCAGGCTGTCGCTCAAGGATGCGCCCTTCAGGGCGCTTGGCAAGGCAGTGTATGACTCGTGGCGACTTGTGTCTGGCGGCCTGGCTACCAAGGGCGGCCACAAGGTTGCTGGCGAAGAGCATTGCGACCCGCTGACTACTCGCACGATGACGATCACGCTGGACAAGAACATGTACAAGAGCTACCGAACGAAGGACGCCGAGTTCTACGAGGATGACGAGTTCATCCACGTCCACGCGGGCGAGTTGCGGTGGGAGATGTCGGTTGACGAGTTCGAGGCTGTTGCAGGTGCCTTCACGGACGCCGCTGACGTGCTGAAGGGAGTAGTTCTTTGATGCCCTCAGTCCACGTCTTCGTGCCGTGCTACAAGCGGCCAGACTACACCGACCAGTGCTTGCATGCGCTGACGGAAAACACGCGCTACCCCGTCACAGATTTCACCTTCGTTGATGATGGGTCGGGCGACACTACGGCGGCGCTTTTGACTGACTGGGCGCAGTTCCACTTTGCCGATGCCAACTTCATCTTTGAACAGGAGAACATGGGGCTGCGCTACCAAATCCTCCAATTCTGGCAGCACATGCTGGACTCGGATGCGGACTTCGTTGCCAAGGTGGACAACGATTGTCTTGTGCCATACGGATGGGTCACAAACATGCTGAGCATCTTCGCAGACCATCCTGAACTCGACATTCTCTCGCCAGACAACCATCCTGGACACCCAGCCCTTCGCATCGGCGAGGATGTCGGCAAGCGCTACCGTCTTGCCACAAGCCCAATCGGTGGCTTGTGGTTCATGCGACGGAGCGTGCTTGAAGGCCTGCCAATCGCGGAATGGGCCAAGGACTGCAATCGCCACGGCATCAAAGGTGCATGGAATTTGATGGTGTCGGCCAGAAAACGTAAATTCGTGATGGGGCTGACCACTGAAGTATGCTTCCAGAATGTTGGGCACCAGTCTGGCTCGCACCCGAAGCATATCAAGAGCCTCGCTCACAAGGAATACTCGACTGAAGTTGGCCGCGGTGTCGGATGGAAACCAGGAGAAACGGCATGATCTGGGCGTTCCATGACGTATCCCCGAACACGAAAGTCCCTAAGTTGCTTCGTATGATTGGCACCATCGAAGACTGCTTCCCGGGCACGGAGATCCTTTGCGCAATCACTCTTTTTGCGGGCAGGTCGAACACGGGAAGCCTCTATCCCGAAATGCCCATCGGCAACAAGCCGTGGGCTGACCTTCTGCGTGTCTCCAGCCCCATATACGATGGCATCGGCAAGTTTTTCGATGCAAGAAGAGTCGTGCCACAGGCGAAGGTGGTTTCGCATGGGTTGGTGCATGTTCAGCACGCCAGTCTTCACATTGATGCTCAACGCATGTCGATTGCCATGTCCTGCAACTACTTGGGCACGGACACGTTCATCCCCCCCTTCGACTCCTACAACGGCGAGACGCTGAAAGTCTGCGCCGAGCATGGCATTGGGCTAGAGCCTGTGCGCAAGAATGACTGGCATTGCCTTGAACGGCACACCTTCGATCCCACTCACGAACGGTGGCATTGCCATCCATGGAAATGGACTGCGGCGACGTTCGAGGAGGCGATTCATGTTGCCTAAACGAGTCAACTATGGGTGCGGCCCCCACCTCATACCTGGGTGGCTGAATGTCGACATTGCAGGCCCGCACATCAAGGAGGAGCTACTCCTTGGTACAACCTTTGTGGATCTGGCACACTGTCACCCGTTCCCCGATGAGTGGTTTGAATGGGGGTATTCACAGGATTTCGTTCCTCGATTGTCTCAACAGGAAGCAATCCTCTTCCTGTATGAGTGCTACAGGACATTCCAAGTTGGCGGCGTTCTCCGCCTGTCCTTCCCGTCCCTTGCGGGTGTCATGCGGCACTATCTTAGCGACGCGGATAGCGGGAATGTCGAGTATGGGATATGGGCGGGCTATGACCAGTGGCGAATGAAATGCTACTGGAGCGAAGCGGGGCTGAGAGAAGTGGCCGAGCATATTGGCTTCTCGGTGAGGACAGAATCATACGGGGTATCTGACCACACTGAACTGGCTCGGATAGACACCCGTGCCCATCAGAAACTCATCAATCTGTACATGGAATTAACCAAGGAGAACCCCGATGATCGTTGAAGGCGTATTCAAGGACTTGCCAGAGGAGAGGTGTGCGCATTGGGAGAGGCGGTGCCGCGAGGTCGGTGCCAACGCACCAGGCAACTACAAGGGCGCAGTGGTGGTGCCGGACCCAGACGGCTACTTCCTCCAGCAGATGCCAGAGGAGTACGCCCGGTGGCTGACCTTGCTACAGGACAGAACAAGAGGGGGAGAGTCCTATCTGGAAATCGGGGTGGCATCTGGTGGTAGCACTAGGCTGGTCATAGAAGCCAGGCCTGGGCTTTACTTTGAGGGCATTGACATGCCGAGCCATGGGACAGGTCGTCTCGTCACGTTGGCATCATGGCTATCCCAAGTTGCAGGTCGAGTGCTGACCGGCCCAGCGCCCGTCCTCTTCTTTGGCAATTCGCATTCCGACGAAGCGCGCCAGTGGCTAGACGTTCGCATGGCCAGAGGGAAGCTGTCCCTGTTCTCGACGATGCTCGACGGCGACCACAGCGAGGATGGCGTCTACCAAGACTTCGGTCTGGTCGAGCCCTACTGCGCCCATGACACCTACGTCGGCGTGCATGACGTCGTTGCGCCCCACGTCAAGGGCGGTGTGCAGCGAGCTATCGACCGCGTGACCAAGGAAGGCCGCTTCAAGCAAGTCGGCTACGTCGAGCAAGAGGGCGAAGCCCATTCGTGCGGTTTGGCCGTAATGCAAAAGGTGTAAGCATGGTCAAGATTCACTGGATAGAGTCACCTGAACCCGAGGCTGGACGCACGTACAAGATGTTCCTTGAGGGGATGCGTAACAACCCTCAGGTGGAGCGAGTAGATCGACACGAGGATGCCGACTGGGTCTTCATGCACCACATGGCCTACTGCCTTGGGGTGACGTATGACGGCCCGCTCGAGAAGTTGGTGGTCATCAACTTCCGGGACATGCCGAAGGCGAGTAGTATGCCGAAGGGCGCCAGAGCCTACTTCATACGGTCATGGCATGGGCACGAACGAAACGAAGCGGGGTTCTTTGAGAAGATTCCTCGAACGCCTCCGTGGCCAGACAACTTCTTCCCGTTGACCATGTGTGCGATGGAGGACTTCTTCCTTGCCGACCCGCCAGCAGAGCGCGACATCGACGTCACCTGTTGTCTGCGGAACGGGTTCCACAACCGCAGGGCAGTCAGACAAGAGTTGGAGGCGTACTTCGCTGGCAAGGACTATGTGACGCAGTTCGGCCCTATCAACGATGGTGGCCGCAACGATACCAACGAAGAGTATCTGCGCACGCTGGCGCGGTCAAAGGTCGTGGTGACGTGCCAGCCCGACCGCTGGGAAGGCGACTGGCGGACGTGGGAGGCGTTCGCGAGCGGGGCGCTCGTGTTTGTAGATAGTGTTCACTTGGACAACCAAGACCCTGAACCCGATTATTGGTCAACAACTCCGGGGCGTGGTGTATATCAGCATGATGGTCAAACTGGCAGCCACAGATACATCCCGATTGGCGAACTCATCGAGAGGGTTCTGGCAGGGGAAACCCAATTCATAAGTTGGCGCTGCATGGGTATCAAAGGCTTTGACCACACAGCCAATTTCCACCGCCCATCAAACCGCATCGACGAAATCCTCTGGCGATTGGAAGGACTATGAAGTACTACAAGTGGCTCGCCGATAACGGGCCGATCTCTGGGAAAGGTAGATATGCCAAACGCAGAACGTGGCAACCGCGCATTGAAGACAAGACTGTAGAGGAGGAACGCGGCTGGCATATTCTTACTGCAAAGCAGATTGCCGCAAACGTGGGCGATACCCTAATTGAGGTCAAAGCCAAAGGTGTTGAGATTGAGTCCGACGAGAACTGTGTATGCAGGACATGGCGAGAGGTCAGACGGTTGCGGTGGACACAGCATGACATGTTAGATTTTGTAAACGCTTGTGTGCGGCGCGCTACAAAATATGACATTGATGAGAAATCCGTCGATACGACACCGGCCGAGCTTGCCGCGAGTGCTGCTGAAGCCGTTGCTAGATATGTTGCCAATGGCGACCCTAAAGACGCTAAGACGGCTGCCGAGGCCGCCACTGACGCTTGCAACGCTTCCTGGAACCAATATCTATATGATTCCAAGTACGATAAAGCCACGATTGTGTTTTGCATATCCTCGAAGGCAGCCGAGCTTGCGTGGCAACGCAGTTGGATTGAGAAGCGCATTGGTGAGACTTTAGCCTAAAGGACTACAAGCATGAAATTCGCAAACCTCTCCGAAGCCTTCGCCGCCCTCAACGATGCCGTCCCCTACGTCGTCTTGCGCAACTGGGAGAACTTGCCCGAGAGCGCGCAGCTTGGCCCGCACGGCGACCTCGACCTACTCGTGGAAGACCGCGACAAGGCCGTCAAAGCGTTGCACGCGCAACCGTGCCATCCGCAACCATGGCGGACGCAATACGAGGTGCCGCTCACGGACGGGCGGTACCAACTCACCGACCTGCGCTACGTCGGCGACGACTACTACCCCTTGGAGATGGAGCGCACGCTTCTCGGCACTCGAGAGTTCCTTGAGGACAAGGGCTTCTGGGTTCCGAGCGAAGCGCCCGGCTGCATGCTCTTCGAGTCGCTGCTCTACCATGTGGCGATCCACAAGGTGTGGGCGATCGACCCGAATTATGTGAGGTTGTTGACAAAGATGGGCAAAAACCACGGGGGTTCGTGGTGGGAACCATCTGTGCTTGTCGACAAAGAAGACCAACATGCGGGAATTCAGGCCTATCTGCGACACGGCGGCATTCGCTTCGTCAGGGCTCTCGACAAGTCTGTGGGCTTCTTCATCAAGAAGCAAAAATGGGGCGGGGTTACAGCGGTAGTCGAACGCATCAGCATCTCAGAAGTGGTCAAGAGTTTCAATGGTAAATACCATGAATGTTCTGTGCGAGAAGCAGACGCTCTGTTGACTATGGACTCATCCCTGCACACCCCCTGTATATCAGCTTGCACTGGCGAAATGGACAAAAAAGGCTTCACTGGCCTCAAGATGGAATATGCAGGGAGACCTCTGACCAAGGACAACATGCCTACCGATTGGGAAACGCAGATCAAGGAGATCGGCGACGACCTTGAGGCCGTCAGTCTCGTGCATCGCGACTGCATGCCCCGCAACCTGATGGTGAAACGAGGAGTCATCATGCTCATCGACTTCGGCTGGTGCGTGCCGAAGGGTGAAGAGAACGAGGACGTCCCCCACGATCTCGGCGGGAAGTGGCGCTGCAAGGATGGGTTCAACGACCGATACTCTCTCGCCAAGTCCATCGACACCATTCTGAAAGGATAGGCCAATGGCCATCATCGGCGTGACATTCCCCGTCCTTGACCAACTCGACTACCTTGACGAAGCCCTGACAAGCCTTGAGGCCATCATGTGCGGGTCTCAGCACCAACTGGCATTGGCCATCATAGACAACGGGTCGAAAGGCGACGTGCTTGCAAGGGCGGTGCTTCACGGGTCTTTGATGGGAAGTCGCTTCACCTTTCTGCGCCATGACACGAACGTAGGTGTTGGCAAGGCATGGAACGAAGGGATCGAGGCGTGCATGCTGCTGGGCGCAGATGCCGTTGCGGTCTGCAACACGGACATCGTCTTCGGCCCCAAGGTGCTCGACCACTGCTACGAAGCGCTTCAGCTTGGCGCCTTCGATCTGGTCTTCCCCGCCACCTACAAGCAAGGCGGCCCCATGCCACTCGACTTCTGCGATCACGCGGCCAAGGCCGCACAGCGGCCAGTGGACGGCGACTCGTGCGTTATCACGGGCGGGTTCGCTGGCTGGTGCTTCATGGTCAGCAAGGAGTGCATTCAGACGCACGGTCTGTTCGATGCTGAGTATCGATTCTGGTACCAAGACACCGACTATCACCACAGATTGGTCAGCGCCGCCAGACCGCCGGCTGAAATCCAAGCGTGCTGTGTGCATCACTACGAATCCAAGACTATCAAGTCGTTGCCTGGAGCGTTTTCATACAAGGGCGATGACGCTACCTCATGGCGTAGTCAAGACCAGCATCGTTTCGAGCAGAAGTGGCGCCAACCCAAGACGTAGCACAATCATGGAACATGTAAAGGATTTCTACGAGTCATACGGGGTCAAGTTTGACGCCAATGCTGCTCCTGATGGCAGCGGGTGGCTGGCTGGACACTGCCCGCTCCACCCCTTGGCTGAGCCGAACATCACGATCAACGTGAAGGACGGTCGGTGGAATTGCACGTCGTGCGCTGATAAGGGGTCAAGAACGGGATGGCAGAAGATCTACGCCAAGAACTGCGATGACAAAACAACAGCGGATGCGCTTGACCTTCAACACTTGGCGCAGATTGACGACCCCGCTCTCTACGGGCAGAGGGTGAGGGTAAGGATAGCGGTCGTGGGCGAAATGGGCGACACCTACCACACTGTCCATACGTTCCGAGTCAAGCACTGTGTGGGGCTCACAGGCAAACGTAAGAAGGGGCGGGAATGTTCGACGTGCCAAGAGAAAACCTTCACCGTCCCCATGTGGCACGCGGGGCACATAGCATCGTGCAACACATCGGAAGCCGATGTCCACATAATGCTGCGTAAGTTCTGTTGCCCCTACAATGCCAGACCAACCCTAGAGGTAGAGACACGCGGGTCGCTGAGAGAGATTTACTGCCAAGATGCGGCAGACAGGCTGGTCGACAGATCGGTCGAGGACGTCGTGCAAAAACGAGTGTTCGCCCATGTGTCGCCAGACAAGCCGATGACGATCAAGCCTCGTGCCTACGTTGCCGAAGGGTGGGTCGTCACGCACCCGAAGACATGCCAGACTACACTCTTGATTGACTCGATGGAGGAGCACCTAGAGCGGCATGAAACGTTCCGATATGAAGACGCACAGCCGGAGCTTGAGGCTATGCACGAGGTAGGAGTAGCGAAGTTCCTCTCCTATGTGGGAGAGCATGTCGCACATCTCACCGAGGCTGACCAACTGATGATGCTCTTGTGGCTTACCTACTGCTCGCCGCTTTGGATCGTCTTCAACGGGGAGAGGATTCGGGG
>Ga0307990_1000874_pt1 | contig 26010 bp, 22 predicted proteins | sample EllFjometagen129_FD_203168 | JGI IMG/M metagenome (GOLD analysis project Ga0307990, IMG submission 203168) | Marine microbial communities from Ellis Fjord, Antarctic Ocean - #129 | ecosystem: Environmental > Aquatic > Marine > Unclassified | place: Southern Ocean | collected 2014-10-08
ACGCGTCCCCTCCACGGTGGTCGAGTACCTCGTCTCATACATCAACAAGGAAGGATTGACGGAGGCCTCGCCATGGGTAGACAAGCGTTCGTTTGATCGCATCGCCGATGCCGCTGCATCGCACGGCTCGCAGTTCATCGGGCAGATTTACCATGCCCTCGGTGGTGAGGTCGACTATGACCTGATAAAGATCAGCATCGCGGTGCTCGAGAACCGGTAACGCCAGCCAGAATCACGAATGAAACGAATTGGACGAATGGCACGAATGAAACGCGGAATACGGAAGAGTGAACAGATTTGCGGATGTGCTAAGGCAGTCCCGCTATCATTCGTGCTATTCGTGTCATTCGTGATAACTAGCTTTTTTGCTTTCAATCGCGATCGCTGATCGCGGGGTTGACAATGCAACATCCGTTCTTCTGGCGATCGTTCTTGTTCGACACATCCCTTTGTGGTAGATTGTGCTCGTCATGAAGGTAACACTGGTCTTGATCCTGTCCATACTCGCCACGTCGGTCGTTGCATCTGCATATCCACATCAACTCTTCCTCGATCTTCCGATCGCGGAGAGCATTGGAGAGGCCGGGCTCACCTCTTGCAGGCTCGATCTCTCACTTTCTGGCGACATCTCACTCGACATCGGCCGCGCGATCACCGATCGGCTAGACCTGTGGATGATGACTTCTACGTCTGATCTGTTCTCGCTTCGCGTACGAGCGTTGGTCGTTGATCACTTGGGTCCACTAAGCGTATCCCTCGACCTTTCACGTGATAGGTTTACTCTTCTATCGGCTCTCTTCCTCGGGCCGGCGGAGCTCGACTGGGGAAGTATTTTCGGACCCAGCCCGAAGCGATGGGCAGCCATTACCGCTTCGCCTAATCAGTGGTACAGCTTATTGATCGGAGTGGAGTACGAGACGCGTTACTCGCTACTTGCTGCGCTGCGCCTCTTCCCGCATCAAGGTGTGTGGGGATTCTCAGTTTACTATCGCGGCGGAGAATGGAGAGCTTCGCTTGGAGCGAGCTTGTGATGGGCCATGCGGGATTGCGGTACCGTGTCCCCGTGGAGCGGTGGCTGAACGTGGCAGACAAGCTGCCACGCTACGAAACCAAAGCTGTTTGTGTAGCGTCGGGGGGTGTAATAAACACCAGACGAAGCATTAGACCCCGCAAGGAGCTGGCTTGCCCAGTGGAATTCCACTCCACTGGTGTCTCCAACGTTCTAAGGTCGCTCCTTGTTGCTATCTCTGTGATGATCTTGGTTGGTGGCGTTACTGCGCTTGCTTCTCCGCTCACGATCCTCTATACAAACGACATTCACAATAGGCTGGGTTCCTTGGCTGGTCTTGGCGAGCTTATCGAACAGGAGAGATCGACTGGTAATCCGGTCCTTCTGTTCGATTCGGGTGATACTTGGCAGGATTTTCGTGTGCCGCTTTATGCTGTATGGGGCTCGAACGAGATGGTGACATGGATGAACAGCGTCGGCTATGACGCGATGGCTATCGGCAATCACGACATCTACTACGGCGTGGATCGCCTGGCCGAACTCTCTTCCAAGGCGGAGTTCCCGCTCCTGTGTGCTAACATGGTTCCCCTGGCTGGGTACAAGGCGCCGTTTGCTCCCTACACGATAATCTCTGCTGGAGGGATGCGTGTGTTGGTGGTCGGCGTGATCACCGCCGAGTACCTCTCCTATCCGGACTATCCCTGGCTAGAGTACGTTGATCCGGCGGAGGCGATCCAGGGCGTCATTGATGAGATGCGAGGGCAATTTGATTCCGTAATCGTTCTTGGTCACTTGCCGGTGGCACAGGCCGTGCAGATTGCGTGCGTTGTCCCCGATATCGACGTCTTCCTCGCCGGCCATTCGCACGAGATAACACCTGAGCCAGTGCGCGAGGGGAAGACCTTTATCCTGCAAGCGGGGGCATTCGGCCACTACCTGGGGCGTCTCAAGCTGGAGATCGATACGCAGTCCGGAGAGATCACATCAGCGAGTAACGCACTCCTTGAGACGAAGAAGACCCCGGTCTCGCTCGACCGGGGCTATCTGAAACTTTTCACAATGGCGGCACTCTTGGCCGCATCGCTGTTACTCTTTATTCGCTAGAAATCGTAGGAGAGGGTCAACCCGTTCTCTGCCATCCCCAGCGAGAATCCCTGATCCTTGGCCACGTTGTACGCATCCAAACCGCTGTACACTGACCAGACGAGGTAAGCCGCCGCGGTGATAGAGTACCCGTACCAGAAGCCGTTGTAGAAGAGCATACTACTGGCCAACGAACCACCAACGGAGATCACAGCGGCAACTCCAAAGTGGATGATCGCCTTGTCCATCTGATCGTTCAACAACTGGCCAAGACCGGGAATAATGAATGATGCTAACCCCGGGACCCAGGCATCCGTTCTGGGCGCTGTCTGAGCAAATGAGCTTGCGGCCATCACCGCGAGCAGACCGACTACCAAAGCTACTACGACAAATCCTCGCTTCATTAGGGACCTCCTTGAATTACTCCGACTTGCCAAATTGCTCCAGCACCTCATCGGGGATGTCGAAGTTTGCGAATACCTCTTGCACATCCTCGTTGTCGTCGAGAGCGTCCACCAGCTTCAGCACTTTTTCTGCCGCGTGTCCTTCCACCTTCACGGTGTTCTTGGGGAGCATGGTTGTCTCCGCGCGGCTGGGGTTAATTCCCAGCTTGCGAATCCCCTCGCTTATCGCGATCAGCTTGGCTGGGTCACAATACGCCTCAATGATATCTCCCTGGTCATCCATTTCATCGGCGCCTAGTTCGATCAACAACATCTGGATCTCGTCGCGATCCGCGCCTTCGGGTAGCTCATCGATTGCGATTACTCCACGACGATCAAACAGCCAGGAGACACTTCCTGCTGCTGCCATGTTCCCGCCGTGCTTACTGAACGTGTGACGGATAGAAGCCGCGGCACGATTGCGATTATCTGTTACCACACGCAATAGGACCGCAACGCCCTCTGGTGCGTACCCCTCGTAATTTATCTCTTCGTAGGAGATGCCATCCAAGTCTCCTGTTGCACGCTTGATAGCGCGATCAATGTTATCCTTTGGTAGATTGCCCGCACGTGCCCGCTCGATTGCCTGAGCCAGCCCTGGATTATTCGCCGGATCAGGATCACCGTTGCGAGCCTGCATCGTGATTTCCTTGATCAGTTTTGCGAAGATATTGGATCGCTTCTTGTCCTGCCGTTCTTTGCGATACTTGGTGTTTGCCCATTTGGAGTGTCCTGACATCCGCTCTCCCCCGTTTATATGCGATTACAGGTTACATCATAGCATTTTGAGGGGCCTACGTGCAAGGCTGGTGATGTAGTCACGGTTAGCGCCTGCATGCTGGTGTCACCGATAGAGCGACTGTATAGATGCTACAGGTGATATGATGCCAGGAAGGATTCACCACAAAGGGTACGAAGGACACGAAGAATACTCTTTAGTCGTCTCCTGGCTTTGGTCCCTTGTCCTTCAGGGTGTTGCGCTCACAAAGCCTCCCTCAATACCCCGTTCTCTTGCGGCGGGGGGAAGAGAAAGCCTGTTGCAAAGCACAAGCCTTGTTGAAGACCGGCCCTGGGACGGATAGCGCAACGCGGCAGCAAGCCCCTCTTGGCGAGCTGTCGCGCTACGAAGGCAAATGTCTTGTGTAGCGTTGTAGCTTGTCTACAACGTTGAGCTTGTGGGGTGGTTTGCGGTTCAACGTGGCAGACGAGCTGCGCACGCTACGAAAGCCCGAGGGTTTGTGCAGCGTTGCACCTTGTGTGCAACGTTTTCATGCCCAGCAAACAGCAAGGGACCAATTTTCTTCAGCGCCTTATTCGCGAAAGACGGGCTTTTCCGCTCCGAGTTCCCCGTTTCTCTACGCATCCTCGAATGGGTTGGAATTTGAGAAGTCGGGCACGTACTCAACGCTACTCTCCATCTCCTGGATCCAGCCGCTGTCCAGGCCAAGGCGATCCATCTCGTCTAGCACCTCATCGTACTCCTCTTCTCTTAGCGGCCGTCCAAGTTGTGGATGATTTCGCACTGCCTCCGTCGGGTGGTACTGTGACATCACGGAGAGATGAATCTCCGGAGAAAGCTCCTCGGCGATGAAGCGCAGACATTTCTTGCTGTTCTCGACGGCCTCCGGCAGAACCAGGTGGCGGACGATCAGCCCGGAGCGGATGAGGCCTTCGTTGTCGAGCTCAATCTGTGCCCCCTTCTGGCGGTACATCTCCGCGATCGCCGCCGTGGCCACTTGTGGATAATCGGGCGTTGCGGAATAGCGCGCAGCGAGATCACCGTCCATGTACTTCAGGTCTGGAAGATAGACATCGATCATGTCGGCAAGGGAGGCGATCGTCTCCACTTTGTCGTAGGCGTTGGTGTTCATCGCGAAGGTTGGATTGATGCCGTCCGCCCTGATCGCCTCGATGATCGCACGCATCTGTGGAATCACGTGCGATGGCGAGACGAACCCCACAATCGAGATTCCAGTATCCAGGATCTGCTCAATCTGCGTGACGACCTCAGACAGCGACATCTCGCGCCCGAGGATCGGCCCTCTGTTCCTGCTTATTTGTGCGTTTTGGCAGTAGATGCAGCGCATATTGCAGCGGGTGAAGAAGACATTGCACATCCCGCGCGTGCCGCTGAGCACAGGCTCCTCCCCCTTGTGGACGCAGATCGAACCGATATGAAACTCCGCTGCGCTGCCGCAGAATCCAGTCAGGTCTACGTTGCGATCGGTGTGACACTCTCGTGGGCAGATCGTGCAGTCGCGAAGCTGCGGAAACGTGGTCTTTCGGCTCTTTGTCATAGCAAGTGGGTAACGAAAGATAATTGATCGAAGGGCAAGGTCACAGAGGCATAAAAATGTCTCACCACGAAGGACACGAAGGAGTCACACGATGAAACACTCGATCCTGTTCCCAAGCCTGTGGGGTGTAATAGGCAGGCCTCTTCAGTACATCTTCCGAAGTGATATTGCACAAGTAGTTGTTGCATTCTATACCTCACCGTGTTCCGTTCTTCGTGTCCTTCGTGCTCTTCGTGGTGAATTCTCCTTGGCATCTGTCCTGTGTGAACTGTAATTGCCAACGCACTACCCACTCGAACAGCAAGGAATCAATCTTTCGTTGCATGAAACGCGCCTCAGTTATCGCAGGGATGATCCGCCACGAGATCCTGCGCCCTCTGCAGGGCGAGGGCGTTGTACAGCGGCCAAGCCGCCATCGTCTCCTGATTGGCTCCCGCGGCAAACGCGATACTGATCTGGTTACAGAAGTGGCCCCAGTCTTTCGCCGGTTTAGCAATGTACTCGGCGTCATCGACGTAGTTCTCGATGAATGTCGGATCGATGCTGGCCGCATTAGCAAACGCGAGCTGCGCCTCGTCTTGACTGCCGCCCATGAACTGCGGCACGCGGGCAAGGAATGAACCGAGAGAGCGCCATGGGGCACCTCCAAGGTACGTTGGGTCAAGCTCAATTGCACGCTCAAAAGATGCCTGAACATCTTTCATCCCGCCAGACATTGCGGTCAGCAGATGAAAGTTGATGTAGCGACCGAGGTTATTGGCATACCAGAACACTGCGACTACATCACTTGCCGAACCTAGCGCTGCACGGAAGCTGTCTTTCTCGGCCTCGACAAACGCCGGATCGAGACGCAGACTGGCGAGGGCGTAATCCTTACCTTTGCCGTACGCCTCGTCCTGCTCGTTCCGATCAGTCAGATAGGCCATCCCTAGCTCGAAGTACCCTTGAGCCAATCGATCTAAAACGTAGGAGCGGGTCTGTAGGGCGTTGGAATTTATAGCGGGCAACGCCTCCTGGTAGAGAGCGAGTGCTTGCAGCAGTTGCGCCTGATAGTCGGAGAGCGAGAAAGTGCCGCTCCAGCGGTCGAAGGACGCATCGGCCCTGGCAATTACGTTCGGAGTTTGTGCTAAGCCTGCAACGCTCAGCAGAATCATGCAGGCGGCAATTACTACAAGTCCTCTTGACATCTCATCCCTCCCTGGTTTGCTATCTATACGGCGTTTGCCGTCCGCTGTCAAGCCACAATATGCGTAGTCGATTTGCAAAACGCGAAGAGATCTGGCAGAGTGGAGACAAAAGAGAGCAGTAAAAGGGGGAATCATGATTGCAAAGCGTAGGTTGCACTCGATGGGTATTGTGGGTTTGTTGTTGGTGGTTGTACTGCTGAGTGGGTGCTACTTCAACGTCTTCCAGACCGCACGAACGGTTGGTGCAGGGAAGGTGGCGATATCACTTGGCTCGGGAGTAGTCAACATAGTGGTGGGGACGAGCTCCTCGCTTGTGTTCACCCCGCAGGCTCGGATCACGGTTGGTCTTTCAAACAGTATCGATCTTGGGATTCAGAGCGGGCTTATGATTGGCTCCTCAGGGGAGCCCAGCTTCCTTGGAGCGATCGGAGACATCAAGCTTGCCCTCATGCAAGATCCCGAAACGTTCTCCATTGCCCTTGGAGTTGGCGGGGGATACAGCCAGGGCCTTCTCGGATGGGGGGTGCAAGGGTCTGTTTATCTCGATAGCAACATTGCTTTCCTTCCGATCTATGCTGTCTATCGTCCCATCCTGCCACTTGGCGGCGAAACCCTGAGCGTGATACATCAGCTTGCGGGTGGCCTGCACCTTGATCTTTCGGACAGCATCCGCATCCTGATCGAGGTCGATTCGTGGAACGGCGTGCTCGGTGGTGGAATCAGCCTGGATATCATTTTCTAGGCCTGCCCAGACTTTCGGGCACATTAACATGTGTGCTGGACCGGTGATGTGACTCATCACGGTGCTGTGGGACGCTCTCGGCTTCCGCATGGCAACAATCTGTGATGAGTCACTTTTCATACTGCTCGCCCAATAACTCTGCCTGTTTAATTACCGTGTCGGTTGCTTTCTTCAGTTTGTCGGGTGGGTAATTGCACTTGCGTAGCGTGCGCTTGGCTTAGAGACCAGCGGCTATGCCTTTGGCAAGGCTTGACATGAATCACCGGTATGACGCACAGTAATACCGGTGATTGAAATGCGGTTCTCCAAAGTAGCAATCAGTGTCGAGAAGGAAACCCTGGAGCATTTGGACCGCCTTGTCAAAGACAAGGTATTTCCAAGCCGGAGCCGGGCGATTCAAGAGGCCATACAAGAGAAACTCTCGCGTTTGGAGCGAACACGCCTTGCGGAGGAATGCGCCAAACTGGACCCAGTAGCCGAACAAGCGTTGGCAAATGAAGGGTTATCCGACGCATTGCGGGAATGGCTAGAATACTGAGGGGAGAGGTTCGCTGGGCCGATCCTAACCCGGTTCGTGGACGCGAGCAGGGAGGCAAGCGCCCAATTGTTGTGATCAGCCACGATGTCTTCAACGAACGATGTGGCTCTCATCCACAGCGCCAAGTTGAACTTCTGCTTCATATCGTCTTTCTGCATCGGGATCCTGAAGCAGAAGGTCAAGACGGCCTGCCTTGGGCTGGGTCTTCTCCTTGTCACGACGTATGACATCTCCCAGTCCAAGGATCTCTGGATTCTCAGCGATCCGTTCTTGTACCCATTTCTCGCTAAGTGTGGGGTGGCTCTTCAGCCACAATCGGTCAAACTGCTCAAACTCATAGGTCTGCACGAGTGTCTCCTACTTGAATCGCTGTTGGATGTACGCTTGTGTCTCGCTGGGTAGGAGCTCGCGCGTTGCTGCAGCTGAGCGTACGTAGAAACGCTCCGTTTTCCCATCTTTGACAAAGACGGCAGAGCCAGAGGGCTTGCAGTCTACAACAAGAACCCGATGTCCCTGGAAGTCCTCGATGTGTGGACTAATGCTCAGTTCATGCTCAGGGCCGACACGAGAGTAGATCAGGTTACTGAAGTGAAGCAGGAACTTGTCCTCGCTTTGGAACATGTCTGCCTCGATACCAATTGGCTCTCTCTCATCAGTGACGCCGACCACGAGTGTTCCCCCGTCCGTGTTGAGGAAGCCAGCGATCGTCTTGAGGCAGCTTAACTCTATACGGGTATCTGGCTGTGAAGTGTGTTGGTTGACCCGTAATGTAGACTTGAACTCAAGGGTCTTGCTTTCCCCAGCCTGAACGAGTTCGTCAACGGATGGCATCGAAGTGCTGGACTGTGTCGCGTCATCGACCTCTACCACGTCGCCATTGGGCTCACCCTCGGGGTTTGATGAGCGACGACTCCAGTAATGTTGCGGATATTCCTGTTCTTCAAGCGTCTGCACTTTCTTCTCGGTTTGGCTCTCCTTGTCCACAAAGCTGAACTGCACATCAGGATAGGTGGCATCGATTCGCATCAGCTGATCCTTTACTCGCTTGCGACCCTCGATGGCGAACGTCAGCAGCTCTTCGATGTCTTCCTTGGGCGCTTCGCCACCAGGAAAGAGTAATTTCATGAGGCCCGAGAAAGTCTTATTGACGCCGTCCCGATCACGCGTTGAAATACTTCGCGAAAGCTCAAACTGATCGGCATAGATCTGCGAGTAGTCGCGCGATCGCAGTGCTCTCAGGATTTCCGCGAGGAAGTCAACGACGAAGCCATAGCCGTTGGAGAACACCTCTCCGCGGATGATGTCTATTTCCCAGCCCGGGATATAGAAGTGGAGCCTGTCGAGAAAGGCTGAGTCGTGATATTGAGGTGGCAGATCATCGAACAGGTCGGATTGCTTGAGCATGTAGGGAACTGTGTGTTGGGTATTGCCAACAAACGACATCGACGCCTCTGCCTCCATCGTGTCAATCCCGCGCGAGAAGGATCGATTAGCCATGTAGTTCTTCATGATATCAACGAGTTTTTTCTGGGCTTTCTTGGTCTTGCCCGCAAACTCATCAAAAGCAACAACGTCCCAGTAGCCCACAAGCCCGATTTGCCCGCCCTTCGTGTTAGCGACAAACAGCTTGGGAACGGTGACTTCACCGCCTGAGAGCAAGATGCCGTGGGGAGAGAACTCCGAGTAGATGTGCGATTTGCCCGTTCCCTTGGGTCCGAGCTCGATGACGTTGTAGTTACGCTCACAGTAAGGGATCAATCGAGCAAGCTGGAGTAGCTTGCTTCGCTTGCCGATCATCTCGGGATTGAACCCGATGGTCTGAATCAGCACATCGATCCACTCTTCAGTAGAGAACTTGGCGCGCGCTTCCAAGAAACTGTCGAAATCGACACGTGCGAGCTGAATGGGTTTCAGCGTCGTCAGAATCCAAGGCGTGGCCCCTCCGTCGTCTGAATGCTGATATTCGATATCGGCAATACACCAAACGCCGCTGACCAAGAGTCGTGGATTCGCTTTCACAGTATCCGGGGATACAAGCACGCGCTTAATACCAAGATTGGCAAACGTTGCCTCATAGCGATCGATCTTCTCGTTCAACGATACGCGGACCTTGTCAATGACCTTGTGGCGCCCTTTCTCACGGGTCATTGACTTGATCAGGTCTGCCTCGGCGCGCTGGACATAGTGCTTGCTCAGAATGCCCTTCACAGTCTCAATCCCAGACTTGATACTCTCCTCATCCGATGTCGCACAGTACTGGCCCAGGAGGTATTCCAGGACATACGACGGCACGGCAGCATTGCCCTTCACGACGCTTGCTAGGTCTTTGCGGACAACAAGCCCCGGGAAGAATTCGTTAATCTTCTGGTCTAATTGACTCATGAACACCCTCCCTTAGAAATCGAAGTCCGAACTGAGTGAGCGCCGCAGCTGATAGCTGACTGTCTTGATGGTACGGTAGTGGGTTGTCCCCTCAACGTTCTCTTCAAGGCGCAACACGACCATTTGGTTATTGACCTTTTCCGCCTCCCGCGCCAGGATGAAACGCACGGCTTTCTCTCGATCGCGGGCCGAATCGGATGCACTGTCGAACATCAGGTCATGGGTATCCGAGATCAGCTCTCCCGCTTGCGTGTAGATGCCCGCTCGCAAAACGGAGGGCTGCGTCTTGTCTGATACTGGCACGGTTTGATAGAACCTTACGCCGAGTTGGCCCGAAGTAATGACTGATGATTCACCTGCTAGGATGTCTACGGTGACCTTGCTCAGATCGCTCTTCCGCTTCTTATTGATCAGCAGCACCGGCAGCACGACCTCCTGCAGAGACGCGCCCCCATGAACAAAGCGGCTACCCGCTCCCTTCAGACGAAGCCGATTAACAGACTTGGGCAGTTGAATTACCACATCGCCAGCAAGCCCAACGTCGGCAGCGTGGAACGTCTTGAGCCCCGGTTGCTCGGGAAGCGCAGTGCCTAGGATGTAGCGTCTGCCCTGATAGGTTTGATTTCCTGAGTCCTCTACGGCATCCGCGAAGTCGCCTTCGTCAATCTCTCGATTCTGATAGAGGAAACCATGATCCGAAGTCACGATGAAATTGTTGGCATTGGCCGCAGCCAGTTTCTTGATGATGCTGACCAAGGTGTTAAGCGTTTCGTCTACAGCCTCAAAGACACGCTTCTCCGAAATGCGCTTGTCGCCTGTGTCGTCTATTTGATTATGGTAGATATACACCACTTGATGCTCTCGTGTTAGTGAGCGGGATTCTTCCCTGCCCATTTGAAGGAAGTCTTCTGCTTGAACTGCCGTAGCGCGTCCGGGCAGTGATTGATTGAGGATCTTCGCTCGATTAGCGGTGCCCTGAGAGCTGATGCCATCAACAAACACCGTCTCTGAACCATCCTTTGCCACCAACATGAGCTTGTCGTGAGGCAGAAGGGCCGCCATTCCCACCTGTGTCGTGCTAGGAAGTGAAGAAAGCATCGGAACAAGAGTCGCCTCGTACCGATCCTCTTGTCGGATTCGGCTGAGCAGCGAATCCGCAATCTCAAAACGGAGAGCATCGGAAATGACAACGAACACCTTCTTATCTTGGTCGACAAACGGCTTGACCCACTTCTTGTAGAACTGCCTTTGGTGAGGCAAGTTCTTGACTTCCCAAGGAGTGCTGGCGTCGATTACGCGCTGCCAGTTGTCATTGACCTTCAACACGAAGTTGTTCACATAGTGGTTCTCTACTTGCTCGGCCAATTCCTGAACAAGCGAAGGATGCTTGGCCTTTCGACAATGCACCACGAATCGGCGATAGAGCTGGTCAAAACGGAACCAAGATTTCGTGTACTTCGCGGCGCCATCCTCCAACGAATGGATACCTAGATCAGCCTTTTCTAGCCCGTACAGAAGCCGCGCCGCACACTCCACCGCTGTGTATAGATCTTGAAACTCGCGATGCCAATGGCTCACTCGCCGCCTTCCTGAAGTCTCCAAACACTTTCTAAGGTCAATGGCGCGAGAAGCAACATCGGACACAAGGCTCCTGAGGATCTTGTGATCAATCACGCGGAAGTAGTCAATCTCGACAACCTCTTGATAGCTGCGCGTACTGAGATCCTGTTCAATGCCAAGATCCTTGGCGCACTGGTCCGACAACACCTCAAACGCTTCACGATGCTGGATGCTGTCCTTCCAGCGTTTGAGGAACACAAGTGCCTCATTGGCCAATGGTCCAGCACGTCCGGTTCCCAAACGGTAGCAAGACTGGAACAACGCCAGCGCAAAATCGTGCACACTGTGCTCCGACGATTGATACCCATAGGAATCATTCGCTTGCTCCCAAAGGACCCGATCCAGAGCGCACCGGCTGATGAGCCGCATCCTATCATCCTTCCGTACCGACAGCTCAGAGAGCAATGCTTCGAGGATTGCATCCAGGGATGGCGCCGCCCCCGCGCATACAGCCAGCATCTTCATCCGGAGGGATCTTGGATATTCAGCGTTGCCAATAAGGTTCTTGAACGCCTCCACCCGCACCTTGGAATCAAAGAAAGTGGCGTGCGCCTGTAGTGTTTCTGCAAAATCCAACGGTAGATCCAGCTCAGTCATCAGGATTGCCAGCTTGTTGGCCTGGAAGACGCCGTGTGATAGTTGCACATCCAGAAGCCAGTTATCCAGATCGTCAGGTTGGGGACCGTTGAAGTAGAGAAGGAATTTCTGATTTGGCTGCTCACGCAGCACAACATGCTTCACTAGGAACTGGTCCTGCTTCACCTCTCGCTTTGCGACACCATCCAGCTCAATAGCCTCGTAGTCCTCTCGAAGCTCACGTTGCGGGTCATACCAGAAAACGATTCGGTGATGCTCGAACATGCGGGATAGTGCCTGGTCGATCTTGCTCATGAAATTGCATACCCCTCGAACAGGTACTGAATCGTTGTCCAGAACTCTCCATACGCGCCCTGGGCGTCCTGTTGAAGATAGCCTGTAACGAACAAACGGAACTCATTTTCGGTCAGATCGCTTTCCAGAAATGGCGCAATGGCTCCAGCGCGTAGCCCATTGAGCTTCCGGATATCAAGTCCGAGTGTTTGAATCGTCTCGATTGCGAGTGCATCGTTTACGTCGGCGGCATGGATGTGGCCATCACCAGTAAATGAGAATCTAGTTTCGCACGACGCATCAAGTGGCGATATAGCCAGCTCAGCATTGTCCTTCAGGTGGCCGCAATGACGCGGCTCTTCCTTGCGGAGTACGTTCTGACACGAGCAGAGCATATTGGAGTAATCAAGGGAGCCCGCCGCTGGGACGCTTTGAGGGATCAAGTGTTCGATATGGGAGTCGTCATCGGTCACCCTGCGCTCGCAGTAGCAACAGAGATATCCTTGCTCTGCCATCAGTGCTTGCTTGGTTGCGCGCTTGGTCTTTCCATCTAGATTGCCGTAACTTGGCTTCCAGTTATCATTCTCTGCGGACACAAAGTCAATAAGTTCTTGAGGCTCTGGCTGTTTCAGAATGCGCTTCATTTGCCGATGAGTTCCTTGCGCTTGATGAGAACTTCGGCTTTCGTCAATTCCGGATCACTGCCAATCAAGCCTCTTAAATCCTCAATTTTACTCCGGGCTTCTGCAAAGCGGGAACGATCAATCTGCTCATAGATGTCCCCAAGCGCGCGACTGATGTCGTCTGGACGCGTTGTCTCCAGCCCCATGTGATCTTCTAGTATTCGATTCGCGCTCTTCCCATAGGTGCCCTGCATTCGCACAGCTTCCATGCCATCCGCTGTGTTCCTGAGCAAGCACAGGCTTCCTGGCTCTACATGCGTAATCACATGGGGCGAATGAGTAGAGATAATGAACTGGCAGTTTGGAAATACCTCAATGATTTTGGGAACAATCATCCGTTGCCACTTTGGATGCAGGTGCAGGTCGATCTCGTCGATCAGAACGATACCTTCGCCTGCCAACGGGTTACCTCCGATTGGATTGGCAATCGCCATCCTGCGAGCCAGGTCTCCGATCATGGCAATGAGGCATTTTTCTCCGTCTGAGAGCTGATTGACAGTCAAGGACTCGCCGTGCTTCTGCACCTCCATTCTGAGCGGATTGCGCCCCACAGTCAGATTGTCGAATTCCGGCAGAACCTGCTTGAGCGCTGTGCGCACGGCTTCAAGTTGCGGATCGGGAACGAATCGATCGTGCTCGAATAATGAGTCACTATCTCTTCTCTTCTCGTTTTCGAAATCCTCTCGTTCCCTGAACCATTCAAAGAACAGCCGGAAACTTGCGCCACTGGTCAGAGAATCGGTATAGGCAGCGAATATATCGAAGGTGTGTTTCCCCTTAATGCGAAGAGGAATATCTAAAACAGCACGATTGACCGGGTAATAGACAAATAATGGAAGAGCAATCCCCTGCTCGCCGTTCGTTGCAATCTGTTCCTGGATCTCCTTTGCGAATTTGCTCAGGTTTGTCAAGTTACTCGGGTCGTCAGTCTGGCCCCGCCCTTTTCTGCTCTTGGACAGTGTCCATTGGACCTTCTGAGATTGATACATGCAGCGCAGCTCAATCGAGGAATAGCTTGTCCCATTGGTAATATCAGATTCCGAGATAGGCCTTCCTGAAGCACCCGAACGTTGAATGCGGTTCACAGCCCAAGAGAGCATGATGGCAACTGCGTCAAGAACCGTCGACTTGCCCGCGCCATTGACCCCGAAAAAGACATTCAGTCTCTCATCGAGATCGATTGACAGCGCCCGTGCTCCGCGGTAATTACTGAGCGAGAGCTTCGTGATCTTCATGTATCGTACCTCTTTGCCATCGAGATCGTGGATCTTCTTGAGCGTCCTACAAAGTATACCATGAATCCGACCTCACTCCTTGCTCAGGCCCTTGATCTTCTTAAGGGCGTTACCGAATTTGCTGTAGTTAACCTTCACACCGTCATCGAGGTCGATCTCCAGGCGCTGTGTGGCTAGCGGATAGAGGATCTCTGACTCGTAGGTGTTCAGTTCTTCCATGACCTTCTTCAGCTTCTCGATCTCCTTGAGTGCTGCGGTCTTGTCTCGGCTGGAAGCCGAGCCGCTAATGCTGATCTGTTCAAGGTGCTCACGGCGAGACGCCAGTTTGACTCGGAATTCCCGCAGGTAGTTGTTGAGAACAATCGACGCTGTATCGGGCGTATAGCGATGCATGTAGATGAGGGCATTGAAGCTACCTTTGGAGCTGGAGAACAGCCAGTAGATGGGGCGCTTCTTGTAGCGCTTGACGTGGCTCTTGTAGAAGTCCTTCAGGAAGTACTTCCGAAGCGGCTTACCCAGCGCATCTTCCAGGAAGGCCAGGTTCTCTTGGTAGTGCTCGTCTCCAAACGTAGTACGCAGGAACAGGCAGAACCGATCGACGATGTCGTCGGTGAACCAATCGCCATCGAGAATGGGAATTACGTTGTCCGCATCGGGCATGAAGGTTGGCTCGGGAACTTGCTTCAAGTAGTCCTCGATCGTCTCGCCTTGATTAGCAAGGATAAGGCCCGGCTTGTCCAGCGAGTAGCGGCCGAGCATGCATCCCACCGCGTAGCTGATGAACTCCCGCATCGTGTCGGCGAGCAACAGGGTTTCGAGTTCTTCCTCGCTCTTATTGTTGCTGTAGCGGTAGTGGGGGTTGCAGGTGAGGGTGATCTCTTCCAGGGGCACGTCGGGGGTCAGTTCGCCCTGCAAGCCGTAGGCGTCGATGAAGATGCGGTTGTTCTCCTCCTCCAGCCGTTGCATCTCCAGCGTCATTTCACGCCAGTGGGCGCGCAGCGCGGCGTAGGTGGCGGCCAGCGTCTCACGGCGGAAGGTGGGGCGCAGCAACGGCAGGTCGGTGAAGTCCCAGGATGTTTCGTAGGAGTCCCAGTCGAATTTTGAGATTCCTACACCAGTCTCAGAAATCCGACGAGCGATTTCATCAGAACTCGTGTACGTAAACGGTATCTTTGAAACATCACCTGGATTGGCGTGTAAGGTTGGATTGATTATCTTTAGCCAGTATGATGTAATGTTGGTTGCAAGAACACAAATAAGACTATAGATAGGGATGCCATTTTCAAAGATTGAATTCCCCACTGTGCTAAAAACAGAGCCTCTCGGGAAGTACCTCACATAAAAGTTTCCAGTCGTGACGTCTGACCAAGTTAGGCATTCGTGAAAATAGAATTTTTCCGAGGGGCAGTGATTGCCAGAATTCTTTAGCAACTCATATGACTCTCTACTGTAATTTAGTACGTAGTCCTCATTGCCGTACCATTTACGTACTGCGCCGCCCTTATTAAATGGGACCCATTTATAATTTCTATCTGCCCAAACGACTCCGGCATTTTCTGCGTCAAACTTCAAATTACCACGGCGGACTTCGTGCCAAAGTCTGACATGCTTATCGTTATCACCTGTCGCCATACCGGCGCGAATGTTGGCAACACTGCCTATGGCGGGAAATTCATCGAATATCTGTCTTACTCGTTCACTCACCCAATACGCAATCGGACTACCGGGGATCTTCTTGAAGTCGGCAGCGGAGGCACGGTAGAAGTTGGGTACAGGGTTATTCGATGAAGTATTATTTGCCACGCGTTGTCACCTCTTTATCAAGAAACGCCTTCCCTTTGGCAGTCAGACGGTATTTTTGGGTCGGACTTTTTGGCGAATCTGGTTGGGTCATTTCGATCAGTTCATTTGACAATAGGGGATTTAGTACTTGGTTCCTGAACTTGGACCTATTGCTTCGCCCGGTAACACTCATCAATTCTGTTATTCCAGACTCGTTAACACAGGCATGTAATACTTTGCTCTGTTCATTGTTTAGTTTTAGCTTGGTCCCTGCTTGGTCCCTGCTTGGTCCCTGCTTGGTCCCTGCTTGGTCCCTACTTGATTTAATCCCGGAAGGCAGGATTACGGCCTCTGCCAGATAGATAATGAACCTCACCCGCATTCCGACTTCAATCATCTCCGGCTCAGGAAGCCCAAGAGCCTTTGCTTCCTTGAACATGCGGCGAACACCACTACCCCACTGTTCAATGAGATCAAGTTCACGGAAAACACGGGCTATCACGCGGTTACGTATCTTGGATACCCCCTGCTTTACGTCTTCGATGGTCATACCAGGAAGCAGGATGCCAGGATTCTCGATCTCGATGCGGTCTTCAAAAAAGGCGACTCGTATAGGAGCACCTATTTGGGAATAATCTGCGTGGACAACGGCATTCACTACCGCTTCACGCAGGATGGTTAGGGGAATGCTCCAGACGTCCCTGCGCCTCAGTTCGGAGAAGTCGGCACTTCGCATGGCGTGTTTTTTTAGAAAATCCATAACCCTTTCCACTGCCACAGGCAGGTGCTCATGGATATCGATATGATCGAAAATATCTGCCTTGTCCTTACCAACGAAACGCCCGCATTGTATCCAGGCATCCGGGAAGATCATCTCGCGGTCCTTACCGAACAGCAACATACCGCCCACCGTGGGAACCAAATGGCCCTGATGTCTGGTAACAATGCGTAGGGATTCCAGGTCCCCTTTCTCCAGTTTCCTGTGTCGCTCAAAACAATCCACTGCAGCGTCAAAGTCCAGCTCGTCCACAGTCCTGTCGGCGAGGGGCTGTTCATCAAAGGACTTACCCTCAGCTCCACGTCTGAGTTCTGCAATGAGCTCCCGGTCAGCCTTCCTGTTCGTGGAGCCCAGCCGCACATATACGCCCTCATACTGACCTTCTTTTCTCATCCAGTGAGGGCGCAATCCGCTTGGATACACCTCCACACTTAACAGAGTCTTATCCGCAAAGGAGATCAGCTCCACATTAGGTACCAGACGTGGCTCAATACTATCTGCAATCAGGCTACACAGCCGCTCTTCTTCGTCCAGTGGCTTCTCAACACCTAATACCTCCCTGGATTCATCCTCTACCCCGATCAACAATCGCCCGCCGGCAGTGTTGGCAAACGCCACAAGTGTCTTAAGGATGCTCCCGGGAGAGGACATGTCACGCTTGAACTCCAACGTCTTGCCTTCTGGCATGGTAATGAGTTGAGATGTTGGAAGATTCATTGGGGCTCCACTTTATTCGCATTGATATTTCTAGCCTGCATTATCGCTTCACGTAGCCATGCATCTTTTTCTGTTTCACAACTACCGTTTACAAGACGGATGTAAGCACCTCTGTACTCGTGATTGCGGGTATTTTGAATGACAAAAGCTGTAGTCGAAACAACCTCTCCGCCGATGCTGTCAAAGGCTCGTGGTCCAAGATGAGCCATGGACAGTATGATATGGTTATCCAGAATATTGTCGCGGAGTTTTGCGAAGGTCGACAGAAACATCCAACTTTGCATAGTGATCATCGCTACCGTGCCTTGCGCCGCTGCAAGCTCAAGATTCCTTTCAATGAACATGGCAAAGAGATCGCTCTTGGTGTCTGGGTAGTGTTTCTTGGCGAATTCATTGAGCCTCTCGTTCATTTTCCCGCTTCCCATGTATGGCGGATTGGCAATGACCACGTGGTACTTGGAAGAGAGATAGTCTGCTTGCTCCAGCGCCTTGAGCACCCGCTGATGTATCTCGTTGAGGAAGATATCTCCACCAACGCTTTTCTCTCTGAGAACGCGCAGAATCTCTGTCACATCGCCGGCAACTGGACGAATCAACGATCCGAAGTGTTTGGCCTCCACGAATTGCTCAAGCGTCTCCCTTAAATCGGCAGTGAAGAGGTGCCGTCCGACTCGATTGATGTACCGTTCCAGTTCGTCTTGCGTGAATGAAATGTTCTCCAGCATGCAGATACGAGGCGAGACGTCACGACTTAGGAATCTGGGATCCCTCGCGAGTGCCTTCATGACCAGCGCAAACGCTGCCAGTTCACCGGCCCGCTCGTCGATCTCGATGCCGTACAGGTTCTTGGTTAGAATCAGCGTTGGAATTTCCCGCGGATCGTAGCCCTGTTCTTCATAGATGGCATACAACAAGTCAAAAGCATAGACCAACATGTGCCCCGATCCACAGGCAGGATCACAGAGCTTGATCTCCTCCGGTGAAGAAATGTACAGGAAATCAGTATCCTGCTCCCTCTCGCCATCGGGCAGATCGCTGTTGTCGATGTAGTAGTCCATCCGTTCGACCAAGCGTGACTGTGGATGATTGAGCACCCAGAGACGCCCGAGTGAGTTTTCTACGAGATACCGTACGATCCAGTGTGGGGTGAACAGAGCCGTCTTGGCTGGTATCTCTTCGGCGTCTACCTTCCCGCCCTTCTTCACTTTGGCATCAACTTCCGCTTTCTTTTCGGAGATGTAGTACTGATATAGCCAACCGATGACTTCAACATCCGCGCACACCTCGGGCGTCATCGCCTGGCGCATGGCGTGCAGAATGGATCCTTCCGAGAGCAGATCGTCTGGCATCAGCAGTTCGGTGTAGTCGGCTATCTTTTCAAACATGAACGGCATCAGTGCCCGGTATTGATTGCACACGCCAACCAAGAGGAGGCGATAGGCTTCCTGTTGCGGGTCCGAGGAAGACAGCTCGCCCGAAAGCAGGGCGAACACTCGCCCGGTATCGACAAAACGAGCTAACTCGTCCGAGATGTGCCCCTGCTTGGCATCCTGCAGGATCTCCGGCTGCGTGTGCTCTGGGAGTGGAGATACCGTGCCCACGCGGGTGTAGTGGTTGGCATCCATGAACCGCAGGCCGCAGAAGCGGTTGAACCAGGTGTAGGCGACACGATCGATGACTGCTTCTTTGGAGCTGGCCGCAATCTGTTCGCGAAGCTCTTGGATCGCATCGGCTTTCTCGCGCAGCTCGGCACTGTCTGTGGCCAAGGCTTGTTCAAGCTTCGCAACCACTTCATCAAGAAGCTGCCGCCGTGCTGCCTGTGCAAACCGTTCCAATCCCTTCGTGTTCATCGATCGGCTTCCCCCCTACCCTTTAGAGCTGAATGCGCTTCCCGCTGTTGACTGCCCGGACATAGGCGGCGCGTAGCGCCTCAAGATAAGATTCGATATCTTCCTTGCTTGCCAGCCAGTGCTTGTCGATCCCTACCTCGACCTCTTTTCTGGAGATGATCTGGATCTGTCCATTTGGCGGTTCTCCCGGCGTGCCATTCGGTTCGGGAACGGGTATGGGCACCAGACTTTGGAGAATCTCGGGAACGCGCAAATCGCGGAAGCGAACGATCTGATCTCGGATGACGGCTGCAAGGGGCGCGTCTTCCAGACTCCGGTTGAGCGCGGAGAACTCTGCTGCAATGACCTCTTTCTTCTCGGCTGAGAGCTCTGAATACTCGGGCGCTTCTTGAACGCTACTCCGAAGCCGCAACGCCTCTTCCTTGGCTTTGCGACGCTCTTCGCTGAGCCTGTCCGCAATCTTCTGGCTCAACGATTCAACCAGTAGCTTGGCTCGGCGCATGGCGTCCCCTTCGTAGCAGAGGGCATCCTTCAGGATATTCTGAAGCTGATTTGCTTCCTCGCCTGGTAGCTCTTGCAGGTTGGTTTGCTGGCTTTGGAGGAAATCGCGTGCTTCGTCGTACAACTTCTTGTGCTCGCCATGCATGAAACTGCGGATGGGATCGATGGTTGATTCTTTCAAGCCAAACAGCGTTTCTTGCTGGCCAATCAGCTCGGTTAGGTAGAACTCGTATTGTTTGCCCGCGATTTCGCGCAGGACGGCCTTGGGTTCCTCAAGTGCGGCGAGGAATGGGTATCGCCCCACATCAGAGCTCAAGTCATCGAGTTCTATCAACAGCTGCTGGATGGATTCCTTGGTCTCAGTAGCCGTGGCCTTGGCTTCTCCGCATTGCGAAGGCTTGTCGAAGAACGTGCTGTAGAAATCCCTCAGCGCGCGCACTTGGGATGCAGTAAACGCACTCTGCGGGTCCACGTAGGTGTTGGGGCGCGCGCGGCTATTGAGGAGGGCCTTCTCTACGTCTGTGCCCTCCAGTGTGTTGCCTTCTGAACGCACTTCGACCTTCTCGAATGCATAGAGCTTGGCCAACAAACAGAGAATCGCGCCAAGCGGCCATCCATAGGGCTTATGCTCAAACTCGTTGACAATTGCTTCGAGTGTGGGGCGCATGCCCTTGGTCTTGTTTCGCTGGATGGAGGCGAGGACTTCTTGTTCTGCCTCTCCCATGCCTTCGTTTCCGCCCAGGAGTGGATCAGCCCCTTGTTTGATGATCTGGCTCACGGCGCTCTCGTTGAATGTAACGCCTGCCAACATCCGAAGATTGGGATAGGCACGCCGGATGAGGTGCTGGAATCCCTCGATGATGCGGTCTGCTGGATTGACTGCGCGGCTGTCGAGGGTTGTCCCCTCAACCACAAGCTCTGCTTTGGAGAGCAGGCTGTTGATGCGGCTCAGGATCTGGGCTTGCCTCTCGGTGTTCTGGTATCTCTTTGTTTCGAGAATGCGTTTCACATTGCTGCTTTGCGTTGTATTCTGGCTCTGGCGTACGTACTTCTCAGTCCGTTTGTACATCTGCAGGTCGCGGATGATTCGATCATCAATGGGCATGAAGACAAGCAGCTCGCTTTTCCCCATGGCGCGTGCAGTGATTGCGTCATCATTGACCCTGTCTGGATAGAACGGGCTGATGATGTGGATACTGAGTTCATGCTCCCGCCCGTGCAATTGGCCGTCGAGCTTCCTTGTGAATGTGTAGTCTTCCTTGTTGTCGGCAAAACGAATCTTGTTGCTCTTAAGAATCCTGTCGAACACGGCTTCGGCAAGTTCCTTAGCGATGGCCGCCGTGTCGACATCAACATTCTTGATTTCTTGTTCGATGTCTTTCTCTTCATTGGTCAGAAACTCGAATTCTTCGCCATTGCGCTGAACGTAGGTCTGCTGCTCAAGAAGATTGACCGCTTCAGTGACTTGGTCTCTGAGGCCTGCCAGGTCGCCATCAAAGGTATCTGTCATGAGCACGCAGATGTTTCGAATTGTGGCGCGGAAGGATTTGATATGTTTCACGAGGAAGAGCGCCTTCAGGACCCTGATGGCGAACTTGTTGTTTAGTTGGTTCTCCGCAGTGATCACAGCTTGCTGGATCTGCCCTTTCAATGCGGTTCGTATGCCTTCAAACATCAAATCGAAGGGTGCGAGTTGGCCGATTTCGCAATCGCGAATCTTGATGGCCACTTGCTGGAACACCGCAAGCATTGAACGCTCGCCCACAGAGCTGTGCTTGCCCTCAAACGCGTTGTGGGCAGAGAGCTGACGGATTGCCTCTTGAAACAACGAGAATTGATACGGGATGAAGGGATAGGCTTGGATGAAGTGATCGCGATCTCTGAAGCTGCGGTAGGTCTGTGCTCCGTCTGCAAAGTCAAAGAGCGTTCCGAAGTTGTTGACCTGTTTGGCATAGATCTCTTCCAGTCGCGGAATGCTCTGTTCTGTCTTCGTTAGAAGGCGTCGCTGGATGACTTCGGCCACGTCGGAGCTGGTAAGCTTCATCCGATACTGGAACCGGGCTTGGATCTTGCTGTAGTCGTTGGCATCGCCTTCGGATTGTTTTCCGAAGAACGATTCCATGTCGTCTTGTGCTGTCACAACAATCCATGCTTGGCCCTTGCACTTGGTGTCGAGGCTCTCGGCAATGGTTTGCAGGTTCGTGCGGAGTTTTTGGCTTTCGGCGATGTATTGGCCGACCTCATCGACAAAGAAGTTGAGCCGGAAGCCAGGTGCCTGGCTATCAATATACTGTTTCACTTGTTCTGCGAAATCCTCGATGGATACTCGGTATCCAACGCGGTATTTCTCGACAATGTCCGTAGTTGCTGCCGGATCTCCTCCCGCAGCGGCTGCGTAGGCTTTGTCGATATTGGCCGTCTCAAGGATGGACATTTCTCGGCCGCTTGCCCACGTACGCCCCGAAATCGCTTGGTAGGCATCCTGGAACGCGACGAGAAGGCCTTGCTGGTTGAGGTGTCTTTCAAGCTGTGCAATATGGCCTTGCTTCCCGTAGTAGCCACACATCTCGTCGAATACCTTGACGAAGACTCCGAGAAGGGCATCGATTTCCGTCTTGCTGATAATGTCGGACTTCTGGTCGATATTGAACAGAATGCTTCTTGAAGGGATGCCGACGGCCTTGATCATGTCACCACGTAGAATCTCATTGTCCTCGCACTTCGGCAAGAATCGCTCTAGGATTGGTTTCCCGTCGATGTCACGATTCTCAAGCAACAGGGCAAGCATCTTGAGGAGATGGGATTTACCAGAACCAAAGAATCCAGAAATCCATGCGCCATTGGCAATATCGTAGTGATTGTACGCGGCAAGGAACTCTTCGAGGCGCTTTGCGATCTCGTTGGTGAGAATATATTCCTCGACCTCGATGAGTAGGCTTGCATTGTCATCCGCCTTGATGACGCCGTCGATGGGGCGATCAATGGGCTTCTCGAACAGGGTGCTGAGTTGCATGGTCATGATTGGGTTCTCTCCTGAACGTCGCAGTGGTAGATGTTGAATGCTCGGTAGTAGTTGTCATCGCGTAGTCGGCCGAATAGATCGAGAGACGCGCCCATCTCGAGGGATTGAGCAAAGCGCCCAGGGTAGAACATAACTGTCGGGTTCTTCTTGGCTACACGCTGAAGGTTGTTGAGCACGTTGTGTGATCGGATATACGGGAACACTTCGCCGACTCCGGTAATGAAGAGGACCTGGAAATTGGCCGCCGCCATCTTGGCGGCGATGGCGGGGATGAGGTGGCTTTCCGTGTCGAGGATGCCTTGCAGGAGCTCTCTCAGTTTGGGTTTGGTGATAGAAGGCTCTGTTTCGAGAATGCGGTCCCAGACATCGCGTTCCTTGATGATCTCGATCGCCAAATCGTAGAGATTGATCTCCAGAATCGCGATGCCATCTTGCTGAAGCTTTCGCCCGAGACTGCCAATCATGGAAACGAACTTAACGGACTCCTCCGGCGCGTAGGGACAGATGAAAAACGGAACCTCGTTTCCCAAACCTTCCTTGTTCAAGAACTGCTCGCTCCCGATGAGCGCATGCAGATGTTCAAAGCGAGCCTGTAGAGATTGTCGCTCAAGAGGTGTCATCCTGTTGCCCACTTCCTTAGATCAGCTTCTGAGGCTGGATAGATTGCGAGTAGATTGGCTGAGTCTGCGATGACTGCCCGCACGACACGAGGCGTCAAGATCACGGGATTCACGGTCCGATCGTTGCTAAGAAAGCCGACTTCTCGAAGCATTTTGAACAGGGTTTGGCGAAGCCTGTCCCGAGTTGATGAAGCCAGAGCCTCCAGTTCAAGATGCCACGCCGCCTTTGCGTTGAAGAACATGTCGAAATCGCCGCGGGTGAGTTCGGGGGCCAGGTCGAGGTAGTGCTCTCTGACAACCTCAGTCGCGAAGTCGAAGATGAATCGATATCGTTTGCAGATAGCAAGCCAAAGGACATGTTGCTGCTCATCCATGCTTCCGTCGACCACGATCTGTAATTGTTCGGGCGTGAGGGTTCGCAGGCGACTCAATACTTCGAGGAGTCGCCTCTTGGCGGTATTCCTCGTCCGGGTCTGAAGGAGGTTCGATTCAAGCGCTTCTGAACGGACAGCCGACCAGTTCCGTTTCGATGAATACGATTCCGCCAACAACACGGATGCTCGATGCAGCAAAGCCCCCGCCGTGAAGGACATGATGTACTCGGCCGATACTTTCGTGCCGCCGCGGTCGTGCTCTAGCTCTGGAGGCGCGCTTGCCGGCAATGCATATCACTTCCTTTGGGTCATTATCCTGACTTAATCATATTAGCTCACTCGCACGGTGCGGGCAAGTGAGGGAGGTGTGATGAATTGTAGGTCTGCAGCCAAGATAGTCTGACTCAATGCAGATGTATTCCGATCTTCTGCCCAGCTGACTGAGATGTTGCCCTTTATTTCACTGAATCCCTTAACGTCATTTCTTACCTCGTTCTTTAAGAAGGAAAAGAAATCCATTCAGAACCTGCCTTACTTCCTCTGGCATAGTCACTAGCCCACTTCCTCGTCAACCCGCTCTAGCTCGATTTCCAGCTGTTCCGGCGTCGGCAACGTGTCGCGGACTTCTCTTGGAAGGAGTTGGTACTCTGATACACCCATCGGTTGGTTCATCCCGCGCAACGAGAACTCGACAGTGACCCGGTTCTTCTCCTTGCAGAGAATCAAGCCAATCGGCGGTTGGTCGTCTACATGCCTAAGCAGCTCGTCGACAACATTGAGGTAGAAGTTCATCTTACCCGCAAACTCGGGCTTGAAGGCTTCGACTTTCAGATCGATGACGACGAACGCCCGCAGGATGTAGTTGTAGAACAGAAGATCCAGGTAGTAGTCCTGACCCCCGACTTCCAGGTGGTACTGGCTACCGACAAAGGCGAAGCCCTTTCCCAGTTCGAGTAAGAAATCCTTGAGGTGATCAAGCAGGGATCGCTCCAGTTCCCGCTCACTGACTTCGTCAGCAATGCCGAGGAACTCCAAATTGTAGGGATCCTTGACCAACTCGCGTGCCAGGTCGGACTGCGAGGCGGGCAGCGCCCGATCAAAGTTGGTCAAGGCCTTTCCCTGTCGCTCGTACAGATTGGACTCGATCTGATGCACGAGGACAGCACGCGACCAACCGTGCTCAATGGTCTTCTCGGCGTACCAGAGCCTCTGCTCCGAGTCTTTGACCTTCTCGATAAGGGCGATGTTGTGACCCCAGGGGATTTCTGCCACAGCTTGTGGCAGACTTATCTCTCGGGATTCTCGCACAGGCTGTGCGGGATCTAGATCTGGATAATCCTGCCCTCGCCTGCTACACATCGAATCCCAGCCCCTCTAGGTTCTTCCGAATTTCGTCTTCCAACCGCCGTGATTCAACGAACTTCTCAGACAGCTCCGATGTCAGCCGCATCATCTTCTCCTCGAACGCATCAGAGATGTACTTGAGGAAGATCAGGCCGAGGACGACGTGCTTGTACTCCGACGGGTCCATATGCCCGCGCATCTTGTCCGCAAGATCTGATCGTGGTGCAGGCAACGTCTGGCTGAAATTGTTGATGGCCCTACCTTCCCTCTGCCAAAGTTTGCTCTCGATCTGATGCGTTAGAACGCTGCGGCTCCAGCCATGATGTAGCGTGTGATGAACGTAATAGGTCGCCTCTTCCGTGGATTGGCACTTACTGACAATGACCACATTGTGCCACCAGGCAATCTGCGTCAATTGCGAAGCAGCCTGCTTCGCAATTGCTTCATCCTGAATCTAGAAGAGATACCAGCGTCGGATCTGCTCCAGATTACGCTTCGAGAATCCCTTCATATCGGGAAACTCACGCCGCAAATCCGTTGCCAATTTATCCAAACCTTGTCACCCCAGTGGGAGGACTCTTGCCGTTCCAGAGAAGACGATGTTGCAGTCTTCCCAACAAGCCTGAGCTGACACCGATAGCGTCTTCGCTCCCATTCCACAAGCTGATAGTCGTGCGGCACGATTTGCGGTCAAGTCACTCGTGTGATCATTTCGCACTAAGTACTAGTTTCACCAGATGGTGAAACTAGCTAAAATACTGAAATATGGCTTGACTGGTCGTTATTTTCACGCTATAGTAGTGTTCCACCGTACGGTGGAATAGCTCTGGAGAGTGAAATGTACAAGAAAGAAGTGGTCGAACGAGGAGAGCAGGCAATCCGTGACTGTCTGGATCGTGTCCCCTTCCTAAAGATCCGAGAGATCAAGATCGA
>Ga0307990_1000876_pt1 | contig 25931 bp, 23 predicted proteins | sample EllFjometagen129_FD_203168 | JGI IMG/M metagenome (GOLD analysis project Ga0307990, IMG submission 203168) | Marine microbial communities from Ellis Fjord, Antarctic Ocean - #129 | ecosystem: Environmental > Aquatic > Marine > Unclassified | place: Southern Ocean | collected 2014-10-08
TATTGCATGCCCCTCATCGGGGATCCTATCCCCGACTATGCGAGGATAGGTCAGGGTCGTTAGCTGGGATAAGGACTCCGGGATACAGACATGTAACGCCCGGGCACAGAGAACCACTCCCTGTGCCCGGGCGTTATTGTGTGAAACGTGTCTATCCTGACAAAGCAGTAAAAAGTCATTTTCAAGCGGATTTGAGCATTTCGGGAAAGAGATGATTGCGGTGATTGGCGTTAAAAAATCTAATTGTTTGAGTGCGTAAGCACGAATTTTAGATTTTTAGCCAAGCTCAAATATCATCCCCGAAATGGTCATCAAGCGAGGAAATAACTTTTTACCATACCCTCAATTGTTATGCCTTAAAGTTTTCCTCTTCCAGTGCCAGCACCTGATTAAAGGCATTGGTGAGAAAATCGGCCTTGGACTCCATTTTTTCTGTAAAACCGACGCTCAACCAGGCATCGACAATTTCCTTCCCCAGGAAGGGTGCCGTGATCCAGCCGCCCAGGGTAATCACATTGGCATTGTTGATGATTTTTGCGCGTTCTCCCGAGAAGATATCATCGACTACGCATGCGTAGATTCCCTTGAATTTATTTGCGACAATGGCCATACCCTGACCCGTTCCGCATATGAGAATGCCTCGATCTGCCGTGCCGGCCTGGATGGCCCGGGCAACGGGAGGCGCCTGTTCAAAATAGGGTTTTGCCTTGTCTTCCGACTCTATACCGAAGTCGATTACTTCTATCCCCTCTTTCGATTTCAGATGATTCACTATCCCCTCTTTAAGGGGAAAACCGGAAAGATCCGATGCTACAGCGATTTTTATTGTACTCATGAATGACACTCCCTTTTTAGGTTGATAATTTCCTTGGCCTTCGTTACGATTTCGGCTGCCGTCAGGCGATACCGCTGTTGGAGATATTCTAATGTACCGACTTCTCCAAACTCCTCATTGACACCGACTCTGCGGAGCAATGTGGGATATTGTTCCGAAAGGACCTCGGAAACGGCCGAACCGAGACCGTTGACAATCTGGTGATTTTCACAGGTCACCACGGCGTTCGTCTTTTTTGCATAATCGACTATCAGTCCTTCATCGATGGGCTTGATCGTTGGCATATCGATGACGGCGGCAGATATGCCCTCTTGAGAAAGCATGTCGTGGGCCTTTAATGCCTCGGGAACGAGGACGGCCCCTGTGGCTATGATGGTCACATCGGTCCCTTCTTTCAGGACCTTTCCTTTGCCTATTTCAAAAGATTCTCTTTCATCATAAATTGGGGGAACTGCCCGCGGGTGGAGCCTGATGTAGCAACTTCCCTTGTATGATGCCGCTATTTCCATAAATCTCTTCAGAGACAGGCCGTCGCAGGGTTCCATTACGACGAGTCTCGGAATATTCCTCATAAGGCCAAGATCTTCAAAGGGCATATGCGTTCCGCCGTTCAATGCCCCCGCTATTCCGGGGAAGGAACCGACAAGTTTTACATTGAGCCTCGCGTAATTTGCAGAAATGAAGAATTGATCGTAGGCCCTCCGGGCGGCAAAACAACCGAAACTCCCTGCAAAGGGTATTTTCCCCGTTGCCGAAAGTCCTGCCGCTATTCCCACCATGTTTGCCTCGGCCACGCCGACATCGAAGGTTCTTTCGGGGAACCTGTCTTTAAATATTTTTGTGCTGTTCGCCTTCATCAGATCAGCCTCGAGGAGAACGATATCCTCGTTCTCCTCGGCCAGTTCTATGAGAGTTTCGGCATAAACAACACGCATTTCCTTATTCATACATCCTCCACATTAATTCCGTTCCAGTTTTTCCAGTGCCTCTTTCGTCTGCTCTTGTGATACGGGCATGTAATGGTTGGCAACGTCCCCTTCAGCGTAGGACGCACCCTTTCCCTTGATCGTGTCGAGTATGATCATAGACGGCCGCTCTTGTTCCTTTTGAGCCGCTTCAATGGCCTGGGCCAGTGCTTCGAAATTGTGGCCATCGACGTGCTGTGTAAACCATCCAAAGGCCTTCCATTTTGCATCCAGATCGCCGAGACTCATTATTTCATCCGTATATCCGCCGATTTGCATTCTGTTGAAGTCGGTAAAGGCAATAAGGTTGCTCAGTGCATAATGGGGGGCAGCCATTGCCCCCTCCCAAATTTGTCCTTCGTCGGACTCACCGTCGCCGATGATCAGGTATACATTTCGATCTATTCTATTGAGCCTGTTTCCCAAGGCGAGGCCGATGGCCGTCGATATCCCCTGCCCCAGAGATCCCGTAGTCATGTCGATGCCGGGCGTCAGGTTCATATCGCAGTGGCTCGGCAGCCTGGTTCCACCTCGATTCAGCGTCTCCAGCCAGTCGGCGGGAAAGTATCCGCGAAGTGCCAGCGTTGCATACAGTGCCGGTCCGGCGTGTCCCTTTGACAGGACAAGGCGGTCCCGATCCTCCTTTTTCGGGTCCTCAGGGTCGATCTGCATATAACGGTAATAGAGGAGGGTGAGAATCTCCACGATGGAGAGGGCGCCACCCACATGGCCTTCTCCAAGAGATCCGAATGCCTGAATGGTCAGCCTTCTGATCTCCTTTGCCTGTTTTTCTAATTCTTGAATTTGTATTCTATCCATAGATACCTCATCAGCATTTAAATTCATCGTACCTTAACAAAAAAACACTCTCAGAAAAAGTTTTTTTTAAAGGGAAGAGCGAGAGCATATCCCGCACCTTGCTGCGGGGAGCTTCAATGAACGGAAAAGAGCTCAAGGAGGTGTCACCTTTGTTCGCAGAATATGCGGAGTTAGATCTGGACAAGCATCAGTTGTAGGTATATATATGAAGGGTTATATATATCCTTGACAGTGTCTATGTTTTGATATAATACGAAACCTTGTAATGATATAAAGTCATATGCTTATGGGTATGATTATTTGCTGGAGGATTTTACTGTGAGTAGTTTGCTTTTTGACCTTTCAGGTCGTACGGCCGTTGTGACCGGTTCCGGTCGCGGTATTGGCCGTACATTGGCCCTTGCCCTGGCTGATGCCGGTGCCGACGTTGCCATTTCCGATATCGATGGTGATGCCGCAAAACTGGTGAAACAGGAAATAGAAGAGAAGGGAAGGCGCTCCCTGTCCATGGTTACCGATGTTGCCGATACTGCGCAGGTGGATAGTATGGCCGGTGCAATTATGGACGAGTGGGGGCATATCGACATATTAATTAATAATGCAGGCATTAATATTCGTAAACCCATTTTGGAACTCGAGCCCGAGGAATTTGACAAGGTCTACAATGTCAATCTGAAAGGCGTTCTGATCTGTTCGAAGAGAATCGCACGGGAGATGGTGGCCCAAAAGTATGGAAAGATAGTCAGTATCGCATCTCTGACAGCGGTCACCATTGTTCAGGGTATGCAGATGAGTCCCTACTATGTCACCAAGGCCGGTGTAGTCCAGTTAACAAAGGCAGCGGCCGCCGAGTGGGGTGCCGATGGTGTCTGTGTCAATGCCATCAGTCCCGGCTGGTTTATCTCCGATATTAACCGCAATCTCTGGGAAGATCCCGCATACATGAAATTGCGTGTCGATCATACCCCCATGGGTCGTGTCGGAAAATTAGAAGACCTGGTCGGTACCGCCGTTTTTCTCACCTCGCCGGCATCGGATTTTATCACCGGTCAGAATATCGTAGTTGATGGAGGATTTTCCATCTGGTAATTTAATGGTGATTGTAATCGGTTTCAGGTTCGTTTCGTACGCCTTTGTTTGCTCTGATTCTCACAATAAGTGAAACTGTATTGTATTACACCTTCCTGTAGTTCTGGATATAGCAAATAACTCTAACGAAGAAAGATTGAATGGAAGCATTGGTACGTGACATATTTCATGTCGGCCTCACGGTCCGTCATGTTGACTGGCATAAGAGTTTTCTTGCCGAATGCCTGGGAATGCAGGTCCTCAGTGATTCCAGTCGCGAAGGCGATTGGATCAGCAGTGTAACGGGCCTTCCCGGTTTCAAGGCGAGAAATGTCTATATGACGCCCGACGGGGCCAACAGACTCGAAATGTTCGAAATAGCGAGTCCTCCTCTGGTGGATGTCCCCCTGTCACTTGGAGTGTACCTGGGGGTATCGCATGTCTGCATCGGGACCAAGGATGTCGGAAAGATTCGCGATAGGGTGAAAAAACAGGGGCTGTCCATTATTGAAATTCCCGGCATGATACAGAAAGAGGCATTGATCTTTCAGGATGTGTCCGGTCTGTTCTGGGAGATTGTGCCCAATGACGCCAAAGGGTATTCTATTGAGGTCGTCGTGTCTGACCTCGATCAATCGATGGAATTCTATTCGGGGTTGTTGGGACTTGAGGCTCTCGAGAGATTTGACAGAGACCTTCCCCTGCAGGACGGTTCGGGACAGTGGCTCATGGCCGACGTGCGGGTGCAAAGGATCAATTCCCCCTGCAACCAGGTCATCGAACTTTATCAATATAACAACATTACACCATTCAAAAATCCCCGCGATACGATTAATTACATGGGATTTCATCATATTGCATTTCGAGTAGCCGATGCCTTAGATGCCTTTGAAAGGATTCGGTCGAAGGGCTATCGTTATATAAGCGAGCCGCTCCATATTCCCGAGGGCCCCAACAGGGGCGGAGTTCTCTTTTATTTTTATGATGGTGATGGCACTGTCCTTGAATGTCTTCAACCACCATCAACAAGTAATCTGACATAGGTATGAAAGGAGGTGTTAGCGGACAAAGAATAGAGGGATAGCAGATTGATTTGCTGAGGGTCATTTCAGTGAAACTGAAAAGAATCATTTTACACATACTCCAAGATTAGAGAGGAAATTACAATGAGTAAAAAGTATGTAACATTGTTATTTGTGGTTGTTGTAGCCTGTGTATTTATGCTGCAGCCGAGTCTTTCCATAGCCAAGGCCCCCACCTACACCATAAAGCTGGGTCATCACAGTGTGGCTTTTGATAAGTTCCCCACCGATCCCCCCGTAGTGAATTCTCTCATATTCAAACGCATCGTAGAGGCCGACACGAACGGTGATGTGGAAGTTAAGGTATATCCCAATTTTAAACTGGGCGATACACGTGAAATGACAGAATCGACGCAGATGGGCGCCATTCAGGCAACGATTAACTACACCTCTGTCTTTACCATTTTCACCAAGAAGATAGCCATGTTGCAGATCCCCTATATTTTCCCTAATCCTGAAATTGCCATGCGTGTCCTGCGAGGACCCTTCGGTGACGAACTTGCCGAAGCGGTACGTGCAGAGACGGGAATTCGTGTGCTGAACTGGTGTGAAGGTGTGGGATTCAGACAGTTCTACAGCAAGAAACCGATCTTTACCCCGGCAGACATGAAGGGGATGAAATTCAGGGTACCTGAAAACAAGGGATTGCTGCTGATGTTCCGCGGCATGGGCGCAGGCGTCGTAACCATCCCCTGGAGTGAGCTCTATACTGCTATGCAGACGGGAGTGGCCGAAGGCGCTGAGACTGAAAGTTCTTCGGGACTGGTCATCAAACTGGATGAGGTTATCAAGTATCTCACCATCAGTAATCACGCATACAATATTCAGCCGCTCTTGATGAACGATGCCTATTATAAGAAACTGCCTGAAAATTATCAGTACATCATACAGAAGGCAGCCGATCAGTCCGACCGCGCAGCCAATGGATACAGCCGTGTTGCAGATTACGGCGCAATTCAGCAGTATCTCGATGCAGGTGTGAAGGTGAATTACCTTACCGAGGAACAGAAAGATCAGTTCAAGGCCCTGGCGCAGCCCCCGTATCTTAAATGGGTTACGGGAGAGGTTGGCAAGGAATGGATTGACAAATTTACGAAGGCCATCGACGTAGAGAAGGCCGCATGGGATAAAGAAATAAAGGCAAAGATGGGAAAGTAAGATAACAGTTCGATATCCCCTTGGCGTTCCAATGTGCCAGGGGGATATCGAATGATATAAATCCCTGGGTATAATCGACTGGTATGAAGAAGGATCGGCAGCCATTAAGGAAGAAGGGGAAGGCCCCCGTGCAGTGAAATGCTTTATTCTCAACAACTATGTTTTTGTATTAATGTTCATTATATCGTTGTTCAAATTGTCCGGCTTGTGTGTTATTTTAAGGGCATAAAACCTTATGTCTTTGAGTGGATTCGATTTATTCGTAAATAGCAAACAATCCCTTTTGTGAGGGAATATATATAGTGCGGAATATGTACAGGCAGTAAGGATAGTGACAAAAGTTGCGCCACTGATGATGTGACGCTTTTCATCTCGACACGGGAGTATAAAAAATATGTTTAAATTTATTCGAGCCTTTAATCAAACAGCCTACTGGATCGACTGGGCGGACAAGTATTTTTCTTTTGGACTATTGATGGCGGTCTTTTTGTGCATAATGCTGCAGGTCTTTTGCAATTATGTGTTAAGCAACGCCCTTTCATGGACGCAGGAGTTGTCAAGAATATTACTGGTCTGGTTGACTTTTTTCGGCGCCGCCCTGGTGACGCGCCGCAAACTGCATATCGGACTGACGATGCTTGTGGAAAGGACACCCCGCAAGGTTCAAAATATTGTCATGGTTCTGGGCTATATAGTCGCCATCTTTTTTGTCGTTGCAACCATCACCCATGGATGGAGTCTCAGCCTCTTCGGCACAGCTCAGACGTTAACATATCTGAATATTTCCTATTTCTGGTGCTACGTCGGAATACCCATTGGCGCAAGCTGCATTCTTCTGCAGATTGTATATCTGGTTCTCAATGAATGCCTTTCATTTTTCAGTAAGGAAGATCTGATAAAAGAATTTGAGCCCGATTATATAGATATGATTGATTATTGAGGGATATCACACATGGTAGCCTTTTGTCCGAAATAACGAATTGATACTTTAATTGAGGTTCAGTCTATGATCACGTTCATACTTGTCACATTTGCAGTTCTCCTCCTGGCGGGTGTTCCTATCTGTTTCGTGCTGGGAACGACGACCTATTTTACCTTTCTCCAAACGGGGAATCCCCTGATCTTTAAGCTCATACCACAGCGGATGTTCGGAGCCGTCGATGATGTCGTCCTGCTGGCCATTCCCTTTTTCATTCTGGCGGGCGAGGTGATGAATCATGCCAAAATTACCGAGGGACTGATTCGCTTTGCCACTGTCCTCGTGGGACATCTTCGAGGTGGGCTTGCCCATGTGAACATCGTTGCCAGCATAATCTTCGCCGGCATATCGGGGTCGGCCGTGGCCGATACGGCCGCCCTGGGGAAGATACTGATTCCAGCGATGAAAAAAGATGGCTATGATGAAGGCTTCAGCGCAGCCGTCACTGCAAGTTCATCGGTTATTGGTCCCATTATTCCGCCCAGTATTCCCATGATCATCTATGCCTCCATCATGCGTGAGTCGGTGGCCGCACTCTTTCTCGGAGGGTTTCTTCCCGGCATCGGTATGGGTCTGTGCCTCATGGCGGCGGCCTATGGCATTTCGCGATACAAGAATTATGGGACAAAGAAGCAGCGTGCCACGGTAAAAGAATTTTTCCGGGCCCTCATGGCGGCCAGCCACGGTCTTATTATGCCGATCATCATACTCGGGGGTATCCTGGGTGGTATCTGCACCCCCACGGAGGCCGCGGCCATCGCAGTTGCCTATGGGCTTTTCGTTGGATTTTTCATTACACGAGCCCTCAAGCTGTCGGATATTTTCCCCATGTTTCTTCGAAGCCTTCTGACATCGACGATGATCCTCTTTGTCATTGCAACGGCCTCCCTCTTCGGCTGGGTTGTAGCCTTTTATGATCTTGGGGATAAGGTTGCCTATTTCATCCTCGGTATTTCCGACAATCCGATTATTCTGTTGCTCCTCGTCAATCTATTACTGCTTTTAGCAGGGATGTTCATGGATCTCACCGTCAATATCGTCATCTTCGTCCCCCTGCTGGCGCCGCTGGTCATTACGCAACTCGGGTTGCATCCCCTTCATTTCGCCCTCATCGTCCTTGTCAATCTGACTGTCGGTCTGTCAACGCCCCCCGTGGGATTGACACTCTTCACGGCCTGCGGTGTCAGTTCGGTCAAATTTGAAGATCTGGTGCGGAAGATATTACCATTTACAGTGATGCAGATGGTGCTTATACTATTTGTTACCTTTGTTCCATTCCTTTCTACATTCCTGCCCAGATATTTTGGATATATAAAATAGCTGGCCGGTTTTTGTTTGATAGAGAAAAATTATTAAAGGAGTTTTAAAAAGATGGATGTTACTGATAAAATAGCCCTTGTTACCGGCGGGGCATGCAGTATCGGCCGGACGATTACTGCAACGCTTGCCAGGCAGGGCGCCCATATCGTAGTGGGAGACATAGTTGATAGTGCCTTTGAAGATATAAAGAAGGAAATAGAGGGGTACGGGCGGCAGAGTATGACCGCCCATCTCGATGTGACCGACGGCGAAACGATTCAAAAGATGGTGGAGGCGGTCATTGCCCGCTTCGGTCGCATAGATATACTGGTAAACAATGCCGGTGTTGTTGCCGCTCCGGGATGGGCCGATCGTGATGACACGACGGACGCGGACTGGGATATAACTCACCGTATAAACGTCAAGGGTGTAGCCAATGTTTCCAATGCAGTGATTCCCCATATGAAAGCGGCTCGCTATGGAAAGATTATCAATATTGCGTCTGTAGCGGGAAAGCAGGCTACCGTCATTAATCCTGCCTATGCCGCTTCGAAGGCGGGAGTTATCAGCCTGACGCGGACCATGACCATGATCCTGGCGCCCTATAACATCAATGTCAATGCCGTCTGCCCGGGACTTCTCTGGACACCCATGTGGGAAAAACTGGCCTACAAGTGGGCCAAGGTCAATCCTGATTTTGAAGGCCTATCGGCACGGGAAATTTTCGATAAATCCGTTGCCGCGAGGGTTCCCTTGGGAAGACCGCAGGAACCGGAAGATGTGGCAAATCTGGTTGCCTTTCTGGCATCCGAGGCCGCCTGCAATATAACGGGACAGGCAATTAATGTCGATGGAGGCTCGCGGACGGACTAGTCCACGGCGGGCCGGTAAAAACAGTACCTCGACCCTAGATGGAGCGTCGAGTTGATATAGAGGTAGTTTATACTACCAAACTTTTTAACGTTACAGGAGTAAAAGAAATGGTAAAAAAAGAACCAGCCAAGAAAGATAAGTTGCCAGTTGTCGCAGAAAAGACACTGCTGGAGATGTATAAGAAGATTTACGCTACACGTCGCTTTGAATTGACCTGTATAGATCTCTATCGCCAGGGATTGATTCGGGGGTTTCTCCATCCCTACCTCGGCGAAGAGGCGATCGCCGCCGGGGCCTGTACTGCCATTAATGCAGATGATTATATCATCAGCACCCACCGGGGCCATGGTCACTGTGTCAGCAAGGGCACAGATCTGAAACTGATGATAGCCGAGATAATGGGCAGGGAAACAGGTCTCTGCAAGGGCCGCGGTGGTTCGATGCACATTTCGTGCAAGGAGGACAATAACCTGGGCGCCAATGGTATTGTTGGGGGAGGCATTCCCATCGGTACGGGTGCGGGAATGGGAATCAAGATAAGGGGCACCAGTCAGGTGGTGGTTACTTTCTTCAGTGACGGGGCATCGAATAATGGTGTCTTCGCCGAATCAATCAACCTGGCATCGATTTACAAACTTCCCGTTATCTTTATGTTGGAGAACAATCATTATGCCGTCGGCACAAAGGTGGAATTTTCCTCGGGAGACTGCAACCTTGCGGGCCGTGGGCCTGCCTATGGCATACCGGGGGTCTGCGTAGATGGAAACGATGCCGTCGCCGTATATAATGCGACAAAAGAGGCTGCCGAACGGGCGCGAAAGGGAGAGGGTCCGACTCTGATAGAGGCAAACACCTATCGCCACGGTGGACACCACGTGAATGATCCCGGTCTCTATATGGATCAGGAATTGCTCAAGCAGTGGAAAGAGCGAGATCCCATGATTGTCTTGCAGGGCAAGATACAGGACGAGGCCAAGATCAAGAAGATTGAAGAACAGATCGACGGTGAACTGGAAGAGGCAGTCGCGTTCGCCAAAAGCAGTCCAGAACCCTCTGTCGATGAGTTTTTGCAAAGCGTTATTAACGAGTAAGAATAGTAGTCAGGAGTAACACAATGTCAGAAATAATGTATCGTGAAGCATTAAACAGGGCCCTTTATGAAGAAATGAAAAGGGATCCCCTGGTATTTATAATGGGTGAAGGGATTGCTGAGTTCGGTGGAACATACAAGGTAACTGACGGTCTCTGGAAGGAATTTGGACTGGAACGTCTCATCGATACCCCCATTGCAGAGGCATCCTTTACCGGTATGGCCGTCGGTGCAGCCCTCGTCGGTGCCCGTCCTGTGATAGAACACCTCTTCGTCGATTTTACCATGCTTGTCATGGATCAGATCGTAAATCAGGCGGCCAAATACAAATTTATGTCTGGAGACCAGGGGACGGTTCCCATGGTTATGAGGACCCAGGGAGGGGCCGGAAACGGCCTTGCGGCACAGCACTCACAGAGTCTGGAGGCCCTCTTCTACCACATTCCCGGGTTGAAGTTGATTATGCCTGCCACCCCCTATGATGCCTGCGGTCTGTTAAAATCAGCGATAAGGGACGACGAACCCGTCATCTTTATCGAACACAAGCTCCTCTACATGACGAAGGGGGAGGTCCCCGATGAGGAATATCTGTTGCCCATCGGGAAGGCGGACATAAAAAGAGCGGGCGAGGACGTCACACTGATTACCTACTCAGCCATGACGCTCAAATGTCTCGAAGCCGCCGAGGCCCTTGAAAAAGAGGGTATCAGTGTAGAGGTTGTCGATCTGAGAACCCTGACACCCCTCGATAAGGAGACGGTGCTCGCGTCGGCGCGAAAAACGGGGCGTGTCATTATTGTCCACGAGGCATGTAAGCGCGGTGGTATCGGTGGAGATATTGCGTCCATGATCATGGAAGAGGCCTATGATGACCTGGATGGTCCCGTCATACGGATAGCCGGGAAAAACACGCCCATCCCCTATAATCTGAATATCGAAAAGGTATCTATCCCCTCGGTGGAGGAAATCGTCGCGGGCGTTTTAGCAATGGTATAAGTCTAAGGGATCTATTGGAGGTTAGAAACAAGCAATGGCTGTAAAAATAATCATGCCCCAAGGTGGGCAGGACATAAATGAAGGCACCGTCGTCAACTGGTTGAAAGCGGAATCTGAACCAGTGAAGAAGGGAGATGTCATCTGCGTCGTCGAAACGGAAAAGGCCGTTTTCGAAGTGGAGGCCTCGGTCGATGGTATACTGGTCAAGATAATTGTCCCCGAGGGGGGAGTGGCGCCCATCTTTTCGACCATCGGCGTCATCGCAGAAGGTGGTGAAACCGTCGATATCGACTCATTCCTGGGAGAGGAAAAGAAGGAAGAGACGGGTGTTGACATTGCAAAAATACGCACTCGCGCGGAGGGTGAAGAGAAAAAGGAGACAGGACGAATCAAGGTATCGGGGAGAGCACGGAAGCGTGCCGCCCAAAGGGGTGTCGATTTGTCCGGAATCACGGGTACCGGTCCCAATGGCCGTATAGTCGAAAAGGATGTTATTGCCTATGTGGAAGAGCAGAAAACCGCGAGGCCGCAGACTTCGGGACCATCCATTTCAGCCGATCGAGGTAGGGCTGTTCCCCTGTCAAAGATGAGGCGTGTCATTGCCCGGCGCATGCAGCAGAGCAAGCAGACGATTCCCCATTTTTATGTGACCGTTTCCGTAGTCATGGATGAGGCAATAAAATTGCGCCAAACACTGAACAAGGTTGCCGAACCGAAAATATCCGTCAACGACATGATCGTCAAGGCATCGGCCCTGGCTCTGGAGGAATTTTACCAGGTCAATGCCGCCATAAAGGGAGATGACATTGTCTACCTGAACGATGCCAATATCGGGATTGCCGTGGGCGTGGAAGACGGACTTATCGTACCCGTCCTTCCACGGGCAAACACATTGTCATTGAAGGAAATCGCTCAGCAGTCCAAGGAAATCATCGGTCTGGTGCAGGCGGGCAAACAGCCCAACCTGGAGACGGGGTCCTTTACTGTGAGCAATATGGGTATGCTGAATGTTGAAAATTTTGTCGCCATCATCAATCCCCCCGAGAGTGCAATCCTGGCAGTCGGTTCTACTGAAAAGCGAGTGGTAGTCTCAGATAGTAACGACCTCTGTATAAGAGACGTTATGACAATGACCCTGTCCGTCGATCACCGGGTCGTTGATGGGGTGCTGGCCTCCAAGTTTGTCAACAAGATAAAATATCATTTACAAAACCCAAAGACGCTGCTTCAATAGTCTAGAGGAACTGAACAGTGAGCGAATTCCCCGCAACTTGTTGCGGGGAACTTCAATATAATCGAGGAGCAAGACAGAATGGCCAAAAAAATAGTTATCATCGGCGGCGGACCGGGCGGGTATGTCGCCGCAATCAGGGCCGCCCAACTGGGAGCGCAGGTCTCTGTTGTCGAAGAGGAAGAACTGGGGGGGACGTGCCTCAACTGGGGATGTGTCCCTACCAAGACGCTGCTCCACGCCGCGCGCGTCTATCAAACCACACAGAATTGCCGACAATATGGTGTATATTGTACAACTGATGACCTCCGTTTCGATAAAATGGTGGAAAAGAAGAATACCGTCGTGCGCAACAATGTTGCCGGCATCTATGGGCTCTTCAAAAAAAACAGGATATCCCTCATCAAGGGGAGGGGGCGTATTCTCGATTCTACTACGGTGGAGATCCGTGGCAGGGACGGGCAATGTGTAAGTGAATCGGCCGATTCCATCGTCATTGCAACGGGGTCGCGGCCCCTTGTTCCGGGATTTATCACATATGATGGAGACCGGATTATAACGACGACGGAGGCCCTCGATCTTGATCACCTTCCCAAAAGTATTGCCGTCATCGGCGGTTCCGTTTCGGGGTGTGAGTTTGCCTGTCTCTTCAGTCAGCTCGGGTCACGAGTCCATCTCATCGAAATGCTCGACAGTATCGTCCCCACAGAGGACAGGGAAATCGCCCGACGGCTGGAGGGGCGCTTGAAACGACAAGGCGTCACGGTCATGACAAAGACGGCGGTGAAGGCGCTGGAACGAAACTATCCCCAGGGATCCGTCGATATAAAGATGGAAGGGGAGACCATAACCGCCGATTATTGTCTTCTGGCAATGGGCCGACGGTTGAACACGGAAGAGCTGGGGCTTGAAGAGATGGGCCTTGAATACGCACCCCAGGGGATTGTCGTGAATGACCGTATGGAGACGAACATAGCGAATATCTACGCCGTCGGAGATGTGACGGGCAAATTTCTCCTTGCCCACGTGGCAAGTGAACAGGGGATCGTGGCCGTGGAAAATATCATGGGACACACATCTTCAATGAACTATGACGCAGTACCGGGTTTCATCTATACAGATCCAGAAATTGCCAGCGTCGGTCTAAAGGCTGCCGAGGCCGTCGAGAGGGGTTTGGAAATCCTGGAGGGAAAGGCCACCTTTAAAACAAACGCCATGGCCCATGCCATGGAGGAGACGAGCGGCTTCGTAAAGACAGTAGTAGATAAAAAAACACACAGAATCCTGGGCGTTCACATGTTTGGACCCCATGCCACCGACCTCCTGGGCGAGGCGGTAACCATGGTGAAGGCGGGCATGACAGTGGAAGAGGTGAAGGAGACCATCCATCCTCACCCCACATTGTGTGAGACGGTGAAAGAGGCCGTCCTGGCAGCTGTGGGAGAGGCGATTCACGTCTGAAATAGTCGGAGATTCCCCGCAACTTGTTGCGGGGAGCTTCAATTATCAGGGCGGGTATTTGACGGTATAGATATATCTGTTCGTTTAACCGTCAACCGATAACTGTAAACAGTGACAATAATGTTACTGATGGCGCTAGAGATCCATGTATGTCTGATGCCGGAAGACATGGCTGTCAGCGTTTTTTATTCACAATAGGTTTTCCAACCAGACCATCCAATGTTTCCATCAGGCTGCGTTTCCGGGCATGCGCTTCCCTCAAATCCCGCAGGTACTGGTCCCACTGTGGCTGTTTATTCTGCTTTGACATGACGTCTCCCGCTTTGCGAAGGTATTGTGCCGCTTCCCGGTAGGCCTTGGGCTTGACCTGGGCGATCAGCCCTTCCGCTTTGTGTTTCCATATTTCCACTGCTCTATCCGGCGCGTGTTCCCGGACTGCCGATGCAATCTTATCTTCGTCAATGCCATACCAACCAAATTGTTGTTTTGGCCGTCGATCGTACCAGTGCAGCACCTGCTCCGGTTTTTTCTCCAAAATGGCGATGTCAATCAGGTCACCCACCAGAGGGAATTGGTCTTTTCGTTCCCTTCCCGTCACGTTCTGGCCGGTTTCCGGAAGGGACCAGTCCTTCTGCTTCCAGGGCAGTTCGCCTTTTTCGAGGTATCGCAACAGATATTCGCGCACCTTCGGCCAGACCTTGGCTTTGCCGCAGGCTTTCCTGCATTCTGTGAAAGTCCGTTGCGAAGGACGTTGCACGAAGTCTTCGATCCACATCGCCGCCACCGCAGGCCAGTTCTTTTCAAAGGTACGAATTTCACGCAATTTGTCGCGCAGGCTTGCGGCGATGCCGGGCCACCTTTCTTTCGTGGCCTGAATTCCCTCCTGAATCCAGTGCTCGGCATCTTCATAGCGCTTGTCATCCATTAAAAGCCGGACCAGGCGGTCGTAACTGACCGTCTTTGCCGTTTCAGTTTCACATAATGGAATAATCTCCTTATCACGTTCCGATTGTTCCAGGGCATGGATGGCCCAGTTACTGAGTTGGTCACGTTCGTAGTTGAGGCTGAAATCGTCGGTCCCTCCGGCGGGTTTCAGACCCTTCAAGCGAGTAAGCAGACGATCAGCCAATACGTCCCAGGCTGTTTTGGATTGCCGCCGGTGAAGATATTCTGCAAAGGCTTCGCACACCTCGAACTGATCTTTCAACACTGCGTCCAGCGCCCAGTCCAGTCTGTCGGCGCTGTCAAGAGAGGACTTATCCAATGCCTCGACGATCACCGGCATGCAGACGGCAATCTCCATGCCCGTTTCGCCCTCATCGTGGCTTTCCTCCACCTGGCGGGTGCCGGTAGACACAAGCTCCCGGCCCAGAGTCAGCACCTCGTCGGCGTGCCCCGACTTGAGCAGTGTTTCAAGCTTTTTTCGAATTCCCGAATAGTCCGGTGTGTATCCATCATCATTCCAGTGGTTCCGCCAGCCGGGTTCACTGCCGATGTCATTGATCTCTTTACGAAGGCGTGTCACCAGCATTTGTGTATTCCCGGAAATAAGCTGCTTGCGGTCGGATAGTTCTCTTGCCATCTCAGGATACTGTTCGGCAAGATCATGGATCAGTTCGATGAGTTGATCTTTGGTCTTTCCCTTTAGAAAATCGTCGATATCCTGTCTAATATCCTCGGGTATAGCGTTTTCATCATCAGATCCTTCATCATCCCAATCATCGTCTTCCAACAGTTCCAGGCGCTCGTCATCCTCTTTGACTTTAGGAAGGGGCCCGTTGTTTTCGACCCGCTCAAGGTATTCCATCACCACGGCCACGCCGTGTTTGCAGTCGAATTCATAAGGACAGGTGCAGATCGAATCCGGCAGGCCGTCTTCATCCAAGACCACTCTGGTGGCATAGCGTTCCGTTCCATCGACCCAGGCAATCAGGCTACCGTCGTCTGTCACGGCCAGATCGGAAACACGTCCCTGCCGTTGATAGCTTCTGCCCCGGGAGGCAATTTTTCCGTCGGCCCATTCTTCAATATCGTTCCAAGTCAGATCGGAAAACCGATCCAGTGGTCTTTTCTTTTTCGGCATTGGTTAAATCCTGGTTGCTTATTTCGAGAACCCTGTTTTAAGACAACGTTGCCGCCTCCACGAAACCCCTTGCCCGGTCGATGCGGCAAATTAGCCTTCTAATTTAATAGGTTGACTTGCAGTGGGCATCTCAAATTTCCTCCACGGGGCGGAGGCCGAGAATTATTTGTTCCATATCCTTTTCTAAAGAAATTCTTTCTTGACGCATATCACTTCGCTCTTTTTCGATATTAAATTTTTCTATGCCGACTTTATCCAAAATATCTAATTGAACCTGCAGTGGTGGAATGGGGATATATAAACCTTCGAGAAAATCTTTTGGAACTCGTTGCTGTCCCGCAGAACCTACGAAATAGCGCATGGCTGCCTTGCGGACTTCCGTTAACCGAAGTATTAAATGAATGAACTCGTTTTTTATTATTGATGTATTTTTGCTTCTTATGACGTGGAACTCTGTTGAACCAAAACCTATTCCATTTATCAGATTATTTGCGATGGCAGATTTGCCATTCTGCATACAAGGAGTAATTTTTGCCCACAGAATATCCCCTTCCTGGAAGCGTGTATACCCTGAATTGACCCGCTTAACCTTTCTTTCTTGCGGCGCAGTTATTCTTCCTTCTTTACCGTCAACAGATTCCATTGGGATGAAAGAGACCTCATCTGAAAGGTCCAGATTTATTTCAGTGGAAGGATTCACCCAAGCGAAATCCGATAACTGTTTGCAAGCATAACTTGATCCGATTATTAGGTTGCCAAGAGTCCAAGAATACCGATTAAATTCGACACCCCATCTATCGAGTTTTTTAAAACGTTTAGCCATAATTTTTGGCAATCGTTCACCTGGATTTATTTGAACAGCTGCAGAGGCCAATATTTCCTTGGAGATTTCGCTTTCTGCTTTGCTGATCCTATAAAACTGAGCTTCAATTCTCTGCTTGGCCGATCTCCAATACGCCACAATCTTTCGCTGAACGGCCAACGGCGGGATGGGAACCTTGAAGCCAAAAAAATCAGATTCTTTAAAACGGTTTCTGCTTATAGCTGCCGAACCTATCGATGCGGCATTGACAGCCTTAATGACCTTCTTGGAGGTAAAGAGCAAATAAATATACTCGGTCAGTGCAACAGAATTGTTTAGCTCAAATTGAGGGAATTCATTGGAAACGTAAAAACCGACAAAATTTTCAGGAACCACAGCAAAAGATTCCTTCCATGCGAAGAGCCGGTTGTAAATGATGCAACCAGGCTTTAACGAATGAAGGTAGTTTGCACTTTGTTCTTTGCCCAAAACTGTTTCCCGATGAAAAACCCCCTCACCATACCACTTGACTCCGGCCATCTGATATTCGGTATTAGGCGCAACTCGCTCTTTGCTGTCAATCTGAGTCGCGAACTTATAAACAGGCAGCAGTTGCCATTCATCAGGAAGCTTACCAAACCTTAGAAGACTTAAAGTGGGTGTCCATTTCTCAACTTCGGACCAATATAGACAAATTGGCCTCTTGGAAATCACAGCGGCACTCATTCTTCCGCCCCTCCCGCCTCAACAAATGCCGTGGGGTCTAACAAAAACTCCCGATACCACTCTAAGCATGTCTTTTCGATCCCTTCCGGCTTGTTATCATTGGGATAGAGTTCATTTTGATCTTCTTCACCTGTGGCGGATATACCGACTTTTTCCGCCTCATACATAAAAATGGGGTAATCAAAGCGCTCTTTTAAAAGCTGCCGGGATTCGGCGGCCTTTTTTTCCTCCATCTGCTTGATGTAATCTTTCAGCTCCTTTTGAAGCGTTTTTCGGCTCTCGGTATCTTTGTTTTCTTTTGCTACTCCAATCGCATCTTCAAGCCGCCGGGTTTCAGTCGCGATCTCATCAGCATATTTGGCTGCAATCTCCGCTTTGGCTGTTGCATCAATCTGATCGAACTGCACTTTTTCCTCATCGCTATATTTCTGGAGAAAAAGCAGCGAGGCTTTGACGCTGGCGCCGGATGAGATAAACGTCTCCTGCGGAAGGCTGACAACAGCCTTGAGATAGGCCCGGTCTTCGACGAATTGACGCACATAGGTCAGGGAAGGGTTGTTATAAACCCCTTCAGGGAGAACGATGCCCATGCGGCCTCCGGGTTTGAGCAGATCCAGGCAACGCTCGATAAACAGGATTTCGGTTTTTATTTTAGATTTTTCACTCTTGGGCAGGTCAAAGAGGCTGGCGATAGGCCGGTTTATGGCGGCCTTCACCCGCGCCTGGGCTTCTTTGTAAGGCTCACCGAATTCACGCACATAGCGACGTTCGTCCGTAGCGGTGACTTCGATATCGGATTCCAGCACCTTGTCCGAGGGTTCCACATTGGCGCCAAAGGGGGGATTGGTCATGACGATATCAAAGCGGGTTTCAAAGATACCGTTGACGTTCAAGAATCCATCATGGTGGTGGACCCCGCCGTGGCCATCGCCGTGCATGATCATGTTCATTTTGCTGGTGCGAGCCATGCGGTCGTTGGCGTCCGTGCCGAAGATGCAGCGGTTGGCCAAATTCCAGAGGCGCGAGCCCTCGTTGGTTTGATCGATGGTCTGCTGGATCTCATCATATTTTTCCTGAAGCAGTTTGGCCCGTTTGGTATTGGTCAGGGGTTGCTCCTTTTCTACTTTCGTGCGATAGGCGTTGTACTGCTTGTCGGCATCGGCTAGGATTTTTTCCCGCACGATCTCGAACACGCGAATCAGGAATCCGCCGGACCCGCTGGCCGGATCGCAGACCACCTCACCTTCATGGGGGTCGATCATGTGGACCATGAATTCCACGATGGTTCGAGGGGTGAAAAATTGACCAATATCCCCCCTAAAGGTTCGTCCTAAAAAACGCTCAAAGGCCACTCCCTTAATGTCCTCGCTGGTATCGGAGAGATTGTATTTCTCCAGCTTACGCACAATTTCTTCGCCCGTGGCTGGTTTTAAGTTGATACGTTCGTCATCGTCAAAAATTTTATCCATGGAATAGGATTTCCTGGTTTCCTGAAACAGGGTGTCCAGGGGATTTTCAGCAATCTGCCGATTGAGCACATCCACGGTAAAGAGGTTTTCCTTGCTGCGGCGAGTGAGCAGCTTTCGCTCCACGTAGACTTTGACAAAAAGAATTTTTGCGATTTCATCAAAAGCTGCCGCCGGGTCTTTTTTTTCACGGTTACGGATCACGTTATGGCATTGGTGCAGCAGGTCGGCGAACTCTTTTTCTTTAAAAACCCTGAGCTTGGAGAATAATTCTTTAACTTCCTTGTCCGTGGCATCGGCATGAGGGATGTTCTCGATCTCTTCGATATAGCCCGGCATCCGGTCTTTTTTGACCCGCCAGTACTTGGTTTCCCGCGAGTTGTGGGTGACAAAAAAAGGCGCGTCGGTCATCCGCGCATAATGTTCGCCCTGGGCATAATCCTGGGTCTTGATGGTCACATTATCGGATTTGCACTCCACGATAATAAACGGCGCTTTTTGATCGATCTTATCCTGAACACTGCGCCATATGACAAAATCGGCCCGTGACTGAGCGCTTCCACGTCCCGAGACATCCACCTCCTCGGATATTTGATCGATGCTATACCCATATTCTTCTATCAAAACAGTTAGATATGCTTGCCGAACCCGCTCTTCCGGGGTCAGCGGCAGCCATTTTTGTCGCACCGGGCTGAAGATTTTATTGCCTTTTATTTGAATTTCATCTGCCTTGACATAGCTCTTTTTTGGCATGTATCACTCCCAACCTTGTTCATAATTTGTCGTTTTCAGCATAACTGTAATAATTATTCCCACTGCCGATGATGATGTGGTCCTGAAATACCAAATTCAAAAGAACGGCGGCTTGTTTGAGGTCTTGTGTAGTCTGGTCATCTGCGGGCGAGGGGGCAGGGTGGCCTGAAGGATGGTTGTGGGCTACTATGAAAGCGCTTGCCGATACCCGCAAGGCTTCTTCCATCACCCGTCGAACATAGACCGTGGCTTGCGTCGGGATGCCTTCAGTAATAACCCTTTCCGCAATCAAACGGTTCTGGCCGTCCAGGAGGATTGATAAAAAGGATTCCTGGCGCTTGCCTTCAAAACGTGGCCGGATATAGGTGGCCACATCCGCCGCATCATTGAAACTCTTTGGCTGTGCGTTTTGCATCCTTACTCTTTTGCCGATTTCGATAGCAGCCTTTAGCTGGGCAGTCTTGGCGATGCCCATACCCGGAACAGTCATCAATTCTTCAATGTGGGCGCGATCAATCCCGCTGATGCCCTTAAACGTTGCCAACAGGTGCCGCCCCAAATCCTCAGCCGATTGTCCCGCTTTCCCAATCCGCAGTAAAACCGCCATCAACTCTCCATCCGATAGCGGCTCTGGACCTGAATGGAGCAATTTTTCACGTGGGCGCTCTGTCTTGGGCCAAGAAACGATACCTTTTGATTTTTTTCTCTGTTTGATAACCACCCTTGTTAATCCTTTCACTTTCCGCCTTTATCCTTCACTATCGCCCGCCCTGCATCAGTCAGTCGGTACTGCTGGAGACGGCTGTTGGGTTTATCGGGAATGGTGTATTCAATAAGCTTCCTGTCCAACAACTCTTTGATCATGCGCTTAAAGGCTCCCGTTTTGCTTTTCAACTCCAGAGTTTTAGTCAGTTCATTTGCTGAAAGGGGACGTTCCTCAAGAGCCTGAAGAATTGTTTCTGACTGGGCCCCTGACTGGGCTCCTGACTGGGCCCCTGACGCTGGCTTCAAGGGGACGCGTTGAGGTGCTATCGCACCAAATTCCGGCACCTGAATAACGATCCGAAACACATCTCCTTCGACCATCTGGGGATCATGTCCACCATAGGCTTTGCCGTATTTCATCAACTTTCGCATGCCGGAGCCTAACTCGTCAGCGCGGTGAATCTCTCGGAAAAAAGCGCCGATCACCGGGTTTTTGGGGAACGGCGTAAATGTGGTCGGATTGAGAACCCCGAAGCCGTGTGGTTTGTTGCTGTTCTCGGTACGAACCTTTCCGTATTCGATGATCAGTTTGGCTGGAAAAGCATTGGTATATTCCCGGTGGATCAGGATGTTAGAGGCTACTTCGCGAAAGATTGCGTCGCGGATACTGATGCGATCAATGCCCTCCAGGAAAAACGGATCAGGCAGGTGTTTTTGTACAAAGGCAATAATTCGATCATAACTCTCGATCAGGTTGGTTCGGACCAGGTCCCGGTCATCGTAACTGTCCAGGTTGACCTTGCGCAAGATCAGATCAGTACGGTGATGCGGTACTGTTGAAAGAATGAGCTGATCGGTGCCCAGCAGAAGAATGCCTGCGAGGGTAATGCCACTCTTTTTGGTTTCGGTATCGGTCTGGTAGAGTTGGGAGCTTTGGATTAGATCAAGGTCGTCCATCTGAGACCACGGGTGACCGTCAGTCCAAACTCCGGCCAATTTACGACAGCGAGCGATTAAATCGGTTCGCAAGTCGTTTAGCCCGACATGGGGATACACCTTATTCTCTGAGTAGGTGGTCTGCTTGCGATGATAAAGGCTGGCGACCTGCATGGTATGGTCTGTAATATCCAAATCCCCGTCTTCATTCCTGTCGAAGATGCGTCCGTTACAGTGGTGTACCTGAGAGCTCTCCGGAACAAAAATGCGAAGTACGGCTTTCCCGTCAATATGGATTTCATCAACGGATAGATAATAAGCCGGATCGATCTTTTGCGGATTATTGATAGCCGTTACAAAGTCTCGCTTAATCTGCTCCACGCAGTCGGGGTCAACCCCAGTCACTGTACCGGCGTCACTTATCCCAAGCAGCAGGTTTCCGCCGTGACGGTTGAGGAAGGCGCAGACGGTCTCATACACATCCCGGCTCAGGGTGCGCCGGCATTCCTTGAATTCAACGGCAATGCCTTCACCCTGTTTTATGAGCGCTTTGAGATCAGCCATCAGATCTTACCTTTGAGAAAATCACCTATCGATCCACGATGGTGGTTGTCCCAAAATGCAGATGTTCTTAGGCTGGATGATGTCATGCTTATCTCCCCCCAAGAGTGGATACATCAGACAAAGGCCTGTTGTCAAACGCTATTTCCAATCGGCAACTATTACCTCTCTATCATGGGCCATACTTGCAACCTCTCAGAAGCTGCATGCAAAATTCCGAAAGGATATGCGTGCACAACTGCTAAAAACACCTTTATTCGGTGTGGTTGCTTTTACAGATTTGTCGTCCTTATTTATCCCTGCGCAGGATGTCTCGCAGAGGGCGGAATCCTATGGTAGCGATTTCTTCTTCCTCTAATAATTGCGCGTATTGAGGATCGGAGAAAATGCGGTATTCGTCGGTGCGAAAGTGGGCCTTTGCGGGGACAATCCTTTCTATCTCACCGCTCACTGTGGGGTGGACGGCGACAAAGGTGAGACCGTCAGGGAGTCCTCTGATCAGATCCCGGTATGCCCAGTCGCTCTCTATCGAGGGGACTCCCGGTGTCATGCGGAAGTGATCCACCAGCGGGTAATCCTGCGCCTCAAGTCCTTCGATCAGGTTTCTGTATCTGTCGGCACGAATTTCTCCGAAGTCGAGGACGGAAAGGTAGTCTCCAATATGTCGAGGGATCAGGACGGGCAGTCGGTATTCGCTGCCGAGACGCAGATAGATCTCCACCAGTTGAGGGAGGAGTGCCGCACCCATATGCGTGTCGATATGGGTTATGTCTATCCCGCTGGACAGGGCGCTGTCTATCTGGGCGCGCATCTCAATTTCGGCGGCCTCGGGAACGCAATTTGCGGCAAGCATGGGAAGTTTTCGCCAGAAGTAGCCCTCCGCATCGATGAGCCCAGAACTTCTTTTCGTTGTGGTGATTGGTGTCCAACGGTAGGTCTGCCATTCGCTGGTCAGTGTCAGATGGACGCCCACGTCAAGCGTGTGATCTTCTGCGGCCATCTCAGCCATCTCCGTGAAACCGGGACAGGGGACCATAACTGACCCGCAGGTCACAGTCCCTCTCTTCGATAATTCAACAAAGGCGGCATTGGCGCCGTGGCACATGGCAACATCGTCGGCGTGGAAGAGTGCCACCCGTCTCTTGTGATTCAATTCAAGCTTCTTCAATATGTGATGTGCTGTTTTTTCCATATATGTCTTGCCCTCGGGCGTGGGTAACCCCTGCGCCGATTTAGCATAAATGAGATATTTTAACTTGAAAAAGAAGTTTCGATACGATATATCTCCAGCTGATAGATAAGGGCGGTTAACTCAGCGGGAGAGTGCTACCTTCACACGGTAGAAGTCACTGGTTCAAACCCAGTACCGCCTACCATGAAAAGCAGGGGGTTACGTTGTATGGCGTAACCCCTTTCGTGTCTCTGCTTCTTTTTCTGGATAGATGTCGTAATCGCCTTTGTGCAAAGAAAATCCTTTATTTCTTGAATACCTTGAACCATTTGTCTTGTTTGCTTTGTTCAAGTCGTGTCAACGCTTCCAACTCGCCGGCATCGAGCCAGATTCCTGAACAGGCGGAGCATTTATCAACGGAAATTCCCTTGTAAGACATCTCCAGCAGTTTCATGCCGCATTTCGGGCATTGCATGAAGTGCAGGTCTTTCAGCCCCTTCTTTTCTTCTGCTTCCATTTGAATGTATTCCTGTTCTTCCTTTTTCTTCCTGCGTTCAAACTCCATGCGCTCATAATATTCTGCTTCCTTTTCACTTGGCTTGTTCAATGTCCTGTCCTCCTCTATATAGATTGCAATGCAATGATATTCGGAAAAGGGTGTCACACAGTGCCAGATCAATGGCAGGCTGGTAGTACAATGAACATGTTTTATCAATGATGTCAAGGATCAGTGGGCAGGATATTCTTCATTAACGAAGTCGAAGGATACCCCGTGGATGTCTCTTGATTGACAAGACTAGATGGAGAAAAGAGAAAAAAGTTCTTTCCCGACAAGGGCCAGTCCGCTCAGTCCGGCTACTGCCAGAATCGCCCGCCACAGGTACTGGCCGTCGAATCTCTCCTGTATCTTCCACGATAAGAGATAACCGATGATGACTCCCGGTGCAAGGATGGCACAGAGGAGCAGTTCCCTCATGCCAAAGAGATGAGTGAAAAATAAGGCGCAAATGGAGATTGTGTAGGCAAAGGCGAAAAAGAGGGCAAGTGTGGCCCGAACCGTCTTCCCCGGTGCCCGTTGATAGAGCAGGGCAATGGGTGGTCCGTGAATTCCCGCCATCGTTCCCATGATGCCCGAAGAAAGTCCTATCACCAGAAGGTTGCGAGGGATTATGTCAACATGATGACCGACCACGCTCAGACCCACAGCGGCAAGGATCATAAAACCGAATAATCCGCCCAAGTGATCCTGTGGTATCAACGAGAGACCCAGTGCGCCGATGACTGTTCCCACAACAAGGCCGACTGCGGCCATACTCAGTTGACCCCGCTCGATGGCGGCGCGCTCGCGAATGCTCATAAGTAGGGCAAGGACGAGATTGGCACACAGGGTCGGTCCTGGTGCGAAGACAGGATTGATCAACGTCAAAAGCGGGACCGTCACCAGGGCAAAGCCGAAACCCACAGAGGCCTGTACCAGTGATCCCGCCGTAGCGATGAAGATCGCAGCAACCAGTTCATAAAATCCGATATCCAGCATTTCGATGTCTTTTAACCGCCTTCAATGTTTCGATCGATAGTCGCCTACGCATGCATTGCATGCGCCTGGAGATGGTGGTCCTGTGAGGTGAAATTGTTCTGCATGAAACTGGTTAGTGTTTTCCTGATGGAACTGTTTATTCGGCGGTTCACCAACTGAAATACAAAAGATAATCATTCCTCTTTCCACTGGCCCTCTATTGCCGGTCACAGTCTGGTTTTTTATAGGGCTCGACAGAGCATTCCAGAAGATTTTGCAACAGGCAAAGAGGAATGTAAGGTGTTCCACAACAAAATGGCGAAGAGGCCCTTACATCAGGCGCACTCACTGTAGCCGCAGAAATGGCAGACGGCGCACCCGCCTTCGTGTTCTATAATGCCGCCGCAGTCGGGGCAGGCACCCTTGACGAAGGTGGCCTTTTCCTTCACTATGCCGAATCCGTTTGCCGCCATATGGGACTGAATGGCCTTGGCAACGGCGTCGGCGCAGGAAAGTACCTTGTTTTCACCGAAGCCCGAGGGGGAGTGGCAGGAGATGCCCTGAAGCTGTTTGATGACCTGTCGTGCCTGGATGCCGCTCCGCCAGCAAAGGGATACCAAGCGTCCTATGGCTTCGTTCTGAGATGCGGCGCACCCTCCCGCCTTTCCCATGGTGGTAAAAAGTTCAAAAAGTCCAGTGCTGTCCTGATTTATTGTAATGTAGAGTGGCCCGCAGCCCGTCTGCATCTGGTAGGTCCATCCTTTCAGGACCTTGGGTCGCTCCCGCTTGGTAAGCGACCGGTCAGGAGGGGCAGCAGTATCGGCCGGTGCCTGCTTCCCGTTCCCCGTTGACAGTACCTGTTTGTCTCGCGTACCGTCTCGATAGATGGTGACGCCTTTGCAATTCAGTTCGTATGCCAGTTCATAGACAGCCGCCACGTCTTCAATAGTGGCCCCGTTGGTGAAGTTAACCGTTTTGCTCACCGCGTTATCGGTGTATTTCTGAAAGGCCGCCTGCATCTTGATATGGACATCAGGTGAAATATCGTGGGCCGTGACAAAAAGTCTGCGGATATCTTCCGGCACATCCTCGATGTCCCTGACTGAACCGTGTTCGGCGATACGCTGCATCAGATCGGGCGAGAAGAAACCCCGTTCCCTGGCAATCCGCTCGAAGAGGGGATGGACTTCAACGAGGATATCGTCGTCCATAACCTGGCGCACATAGGAAACGGCAAAGATCGGTTCCACCCCCGATGATGCGCTTGCAATGATAGAAATAGTGCCCGTCGGCGCGATGGTGGTAACTGTGGCATTCCTGATGGGCGGTTCATTATTCTCATCGAAGCGGGAACCT
>Ga0307990_1000877_pt1 | contig 25929 bp, 18 predicted proteins | sample EllFjometagen129_FD_203168 | JGI IMG/M metagenome (GOLD analysis project Ga0307990, IMG submission 203168) | Marine microbial communities from Ellis Fjord, Antarctic Ocean - #129 | ecosystem: Environmental > Aquatic > Marine > Unclassified | place: Southern Ocean | collected 2014-10-08
CCTTGCCAACCCTTCCATTTATGTGGAACTTGAAAACGGGTACGGTGTAAACCGGATTGCTACATTGGAAAACAGGCGTATTGGACAGGTTGTAACCAAGTCTGGAGGGCTGATATTCTGTAGGGCTGATCGGAAGGATATACAGACCCTGAATGACATCAAGGGTAAGACTTTCATGGCTGCCAGGCAGACCTCTTTTGGGGGCTGGAGGATGGCCTTTCGGGAATTTAAGGAGAAAGGGATTGACCCTTATAGTGATTTCAAGGGGATTCAGTTTGGAGGTATGCATGATACGGTTGTCTATGCGGTCAGGGACGGCAAGGTAGATGCCGGGACAGTCCGGACCGACACATTAGAACGTATGGACATGGATGGGAAGATTGATGTCAAGAGGTTTCGCATAATCAATAACAAATCAGGGAAGTATGAGGATTTTCCTTTTATTCTTAGCACACGTCTATACCCGGAATGGCCTTTTGCAAAACTCAAACACATTTCTAATGAATTGGCCGAAAAAGTTGCAATAGCATTACTTGAAATGCCTGCTGACTCCGCTGCTGCCATTGCTGCAAAATGTTCCGGATGGACCATCCCGTTGAACTATCAACCAGTGCATGAATGTCTAAAGGAATTGAGACTCGGGCCTTATAAGGATTTTGGGAAGATAACACCTTCTGCTGTTGTAAAAAAGTACTGGGTATTTATATTAGCTATTGCCATTTTGTTTGCAGCAGTTTCAGGGGCGGCTGTTTTCATTCTAAGGCTCAACCGAAATATTAGGAAAACCCATATAGCGTTACAATCAGAGGTTGAAGAACGTAAGAAGGCAAAGGAGGGGCTGCAGGAGAGCGAGGAACGTTTAAAAATTGCTGGAAAAGTTGCATACGACTTAATTTATGAATGGACAGTTGAAGATGATAAATTAGAATGGTTTGGTAATATAGATGAGATTCTTGGTTATAAACCTAAGGAAATACTAAGAACTATTGATGGATGGATGCACCTAATCCACCCAGAAGATATAGATCTTCTTAAGGATGCTGTGGTAGATCATAGAACGTCAACAGTGCCCATCTCTTATGAATATAGAGTAAAGCATAAGAATGGATCTTGGAGATCTTGGAGTGACAACAGTATGCCGATGTTAAATTATAAAGGACTTCCATATAAGCGGATTGGTGTATGTACAGATATTACCGAGCGCAAGCAAATAGAGGCGTCACTGCAGGAGAGCGAGGAAAACTATCGATCGTTAATAACAAACATTCCTGACATCACTTGGAGAACAGACATTAATGGACATACAACATTCATAAGTCCTAATATAAAAAAAGTCTATGGGTACAGCCCTGAGGAAATATATAAGCATGACGATGAGCTCTGGTTTGGAAGAATCCATTCTGATGATATTAATAAAGTAAAAGAATCATTCGAAAGATTATTTACGGAGGGAACTCAGCTTGACGTTGAGTACAGAACACAAAGAAGGGATGGAAAATGGATTTGGGTTCGTGATAGGTCAACAGGCACTCTTGAAAAAAATGGATTGAAATTCGCTGAAGGCATTTTATCCGACATCACCGAGTACAAGCTTTCCGAGGAAGAAAAGAAGAAACTCGAAGCCCAGCTACAACAAGCCCAAAAGATGGAGACCATTGGAATCCTTGCAGGAGGTGTAGCTCATGACCTTAACAATATCCTGTCCGGTATTATCAGTTATCCTGAACTGTTATTACTGGACCTTCCAGAAGATAGCCCTTTAAGAAAACCTTTATTAACAATACAGAAGTCGGGAGAAAAAGCCGCCGTTGTCGTGCAGGACCTTCTGACCCTGGCACGAAGAGGAGTTACTATTACAGAAATAGTCAATTTAAATAGTATTATCTCTGAACAATTAGAAAGCCCTGAATATGAAAAATTAAAATCATTTCATCCGAATGTAGATATTAACACCAACCTTGAAAAAGATCTATTAAATATCAAGGGTTCTACTGCCCATCTTGGTAAAACTGTGTTTAATTTAATCTCTAACGCAGCAGAGGCAATGCCTGATGGTGGTAACCTATTTATATCCACAGAAAACCTATACATTGACAGACCCATAAGGGGGTATGACCATGTAGCCGAAGGCGACTATGTTACTGTTACAGTCTCTGATACAGGAATAGGCATATCTGAAGAGGATATGAAAAGGATATTTGAGCCATTCTACACAAAAAAGGTTATGGGCAGAAGTGGTTCAGGATTGGGCATGTCTGTTGTGTGGGGAACGGTGAAGGATCACAACGGGTATATTGATGTTGAAAGCACCAAAGGAAAAGGGACAACATTCACACTCTATTTTCCTGTAACCAGGGAAGAATTGGCCATAGATAAATCCCTTATCTTAATTGAAGACTATATGGGCAAGGGTGAGTCTATTTTAATTGTAGATGATGTGGAAGAGCAGAGGGAGATAGCATCTGGAATGCTTAAAAAACTGGGTTATTCAGTGAAGTCTGTATCAAGTGGAGAAGAGGCAATAGAATACATGAAGGATAATTCAGTAGACTTACTGGTATTAGATATGATTATGGACCCTGGAATTGATGGTCTTGATACCTATAAAAAGATTCTGGAATTACATCCTGGACAGAAAGCGATCATTGCAAGCGGATTTTCGGAGACAGACCGTGTCAAAAAGGCCAAAAGATTGGGTGTGGGAGCTTATGTGAAAAAGCCTTATGTTTTAGAAAAAATAGGGGTTGTCATTAAAGAAGAATTGGAGAAATAGCATTTTTGTAACATCAGGTCTTTTTAAGTATATTATCGATACTTTCGCCCAGTACACAACCACCGGGGTTATGCATACCACATCAATCCTTTACCCTTACAGAATAAGAATTTGACTACCTAAACCGTCTTATTCCATTTTTTCTAAGCTGTGTTATATGCTATGTATCTGAAATCTGCGACCATCCCAAAATATTGTAATATTCTTTTCATACCCTCACTTTTAAATTCACTACTCTTCTTTTTGATTCATCACATTTTGGCCTATCCCCTCTTTTAATTCATTCTGTTTGATTCAAGATGCTATATTGAACAGGAAGAGAAGGGGAAGATGTTTATTTGCGGTTGAAATATTGTCTCTGAAGGATATGCATAATGAAAAGTGGATAAGGTTGGAATTATCATCTGATTCTTGCAGACTTCAACCGCAATTCGATAAAATCACTGAGATACAAGAATACCAGGATTCAGTTAGATATAAACAAATTGCTGAAAGCTTTCCGAGATTCAAAAACCACCCTATTTCCTTCCTTTACGTCGCTAACGCTTCATTCCTAAAACACCTTGAAAGGCCATCCAGAGACCCAAGCTAAAACGATATTTCACTTGACAATAACACAATACATTAACTAAACTAAAAGACATTCTTTATGTATCAATCCAGAGTCATTAAAACAACCTAACCTCCAACCCTTGGAGTTGGTTATGAAAAACAGCTACCAAAAATTACCCATGATAAGGCCTTTGAGGATACGTTCTATCCCCTCGGAGGCCTTTGTGTTTTAGACATTTATTAACCCAGATCCTATCCATTTATTTCACAAACCTTTAAGGGGGGTGGTCCCATGACCAAAGAGGGCTTTAAACGCAAGCTTACCGCAATACTAAGTGCGGATGTAGCAGGCTACAGCCGCCTCATGGGAGAGGACGAGGAAGCAACAGTTAAAACCATAACCACCTACCGTGAGGTGATGACAACCCTTATCAATCAGCACCAGGGGAAGGTGCTGGACTCACCCGGAGATAACCTCCTGGCTGAGTTTGCAAGCGTAGTGGATGCTGTTCAGTGCGCTGTGGCAGTGCAAAAGGAGTTTAAGGCCAGAAACGCAGAACTCCCTGAAAACCGTAAGATGCAATTTAGAATCGGTATCAACCTGGGAGATGTCATCCAGGAGGGAGAACGAATATATGGAGACGGTGTCAACATCGCTGCCAGGCTCGAGTCCATAGCAGAGCCTGGGGGAATATGTATTTCAAGGACCGCCTTTGATCACATAGAAAGCAAGCTTCCCTTGGGATATGAGTATCTGGGCAATCAAACGGTAAAGAACATAGTAAAGCCGGTGGGTGCCTATCGGGTCTTGATGGAGCCAAGGGTCACGGTGGCAGGGAAGAGAGAAGAGAGAAAAGCCGGATTAATTAGTCGACCCAGTGTTATTCTGGCCGGCGTACTGGCACTTCTTATAGCAGCCGGTGCCGTGGCCATATGGAACTTTTACCTTCGGCCTTCTCCTCCACTAATGGAGGTCGCCTCTGTAGGGAAGATGATGTTTCCCTTGCCTGATAAACCCTCCATTGCAGTGCTGCCCTTCGTGAACATGAGTGACGATCCCAAACAGGAGTATTTCAGCGATGGTTTAACTGAGGGGATCATTACCGCTCTTTCCAAAACACCCCAGATGTTCGTAATTGCTCGCAACTCGACATTTAGCTACAAAGGCAAGCAAGTAAAAATTCAGCAGGTTGCGGAAGAACTAGGGGTTCGTTATGTACTTGAGGGCAGCGTACGGAAGTCTGAAGACCGTCTTCGGATCACTGCTCAACTCATTGATGCCATCACTGGAAGACACCTATGGGCGGAGCGATATGACAGAAAACTAAAGGACCTATTCGCTCTGCAAGATGAAATCACGCTGAAAATATTGAATGCCTTACGAGTGAAGTTGACTGACGGGATGTATGCGAGCCTAACTGAGAAGGGCACCAACAATCTCGAGGCCTATCTAAAGCTCCTCCAAGCACGTGAGTATGGTTTGCGTATGACCAAAGAAGGAAACGCCATGCAGCGGAAGTTATCAGAGGAGGTCATTACCCTGGACCCTGATTACCCGATAGCCTACCTGAGTCTGAGCGTAACACATCTAATGGATCTGATATATGGAACGAGCAAATCGCCCATACAATCTCTAAGGCTGGCCGAAGAACTGGTCCAAAAGGCCCTCACCCTGGATGACAATTCGGCATGGGGCCACGCTTTTCTGGGTCGAATTTACTTGACGAAAAGGCAGTACGAAAAGGCAATTACTCAGGGTGAGCGTGCTCTTGCTCTTGACCCTAATTCGGATTTCGCTCAGGCAGCATTAGCCTTTACCTTGCGAAACGCGGGAAGGCATGAGGAGGCGATTGCATTGTTCAAGAAAGCTATACGCCTCAACCCTATCCCTCCTCCTTGGTATTTGTTCTCTTGTGGCTTTTCCCATTTCACTTTGGGCCAGTATCAGGAGGCGACCGTAGCATTTAAAAAAGCGCTCCAACGGTCTCCTGAAAATCTATTTGCTCACCTGGGATTAGCTGCTACGTATAGTGCATTGGGCCGTGAGAAAGATGCCCACGCCGAGGCTGAAGAGATCCTCCGGATAGATCCCAAGTTCACTCTTGAGACCTTTGCAAAAGGCATTTTGTCTAAAAATCAGACCGATATAGACCGGATAATAGGAGCTCTTCGTAAGGCTGGTCTCCCAGACTACCCACCTCTACCTCTACCCGATAAGCCGTCCATTGCGGTCTTACCCTTCACTAACATTAGTGATGATCCTAAACAGGAATACTTCGCAGATGGAATGACAGACGACCTGATCACCGACCTTTCCAAAATCTCCGGCCTTTTCATCATTTCTCGCAATTCGGTTTTTAAGTATAAAGGTAAGTCTGTGGGCGTAAAGAAGATAAGCCGTGAGCTAGGGGTTCGCTACGTGCTTGAAGGAAGCGTGCGGAGGGCTGAAGGAAAGGTGCGAATCAACGCACAGCTCATAGACGCCAGTACAGGCGGGCATCTCTGGGCGGAACGCTATGACCGGGATCTAAGAGACATATTTACGCTTCAAGATGAAGTTATTCAGAAAATCGTGACCGCCCTTGTGGTGAAGCTAACCCCGGACGAGCAAGAACGCCTGGTGCGTAAAGGAACTAACAGCCTTGAGGCCTACGACTGTATCTTGCGAGGGTCGGACTATTTTTTTCGCGTCACAAAAGAGGCGAATGCTCAGGCTCGAGAAATGTTTGAGCGAGCTATTGACCTCGACCCGGGGTATGCCCTGGCATATACATTGCTGGGTTTTACCCATTGGATGGAATGGGCTTTTGGATGGAGTCAGGACCCTCAGTCGTTGGAGCAGGCCTTTAAATTGGCGCAAAAGGCGATATCGTTGAATGAGTCCATGTCCAAAGCCCATTCCTTATTGGGCAAAGTCTATTTATGGAAAAAGCGGTATGATCAGGCAATTGCCGAGTTAGAGAAAACCATCGCTCTTAATCCCAATTATGCTGATGGGCTTGCGGGGATGGGGGAAATTCTGTCCTTTGCGGGGAGACCGAAGGAAGCTGTTGGGGTGTTTAAGAAGGCTATTCGTCTCAACCCTATCCCTCCAGTTTGGTATTTTCACAGCATTGGCCATGCCTATTTCTTGACTGGGCGTTATGAGGAGGCCATTTCAGCACTCAAGAGAGTCATCAACCGCAACCCCAATTTTTTCCCTTCTCATATCTATTTGGCTGCCAGTTATATTGAGATAGGGCAGGAGGATAAGGCCCGGGCTGAGGCGGCAGAAGTATTGAGGATGAACCCCAAGTTCTCTTTGGAGGCTGCGGGGCAGAGGCTCCCTTATAAAGATCAAGCTGTATTAGAGCGCTTAGGTGACAGCCTGCAAAAGGCGGGGTTGAATTGAGGGTAAGCGATTAGCTCAATAAATAGGGGTAACCATCTATTCATTTGATATCAGATACAGGGCAGGCGGCCTTTTTTCCTTGGGTATAAACATTTATCGTGCCATTCATTGAAATAGTACCAAAAATTCATATCAAGTTGCATAGGTTCAGACGTGAAAGGGTGCTAAACTACTTTATACAGTAATGGGTGAACTTTTCAAGATCTGTAAGATTTTCAAATTCCCATATCATTTTCACTAATTTTTTGACTTTTTTCTCTCCTAACACAGGCTTTACCAGCCAAATAAATTTTTCTTCTAATTTTTCATCCGTGGGCGCACCACTGCCTGGGTCCCATCGAGCTGACATTATGCCCGAGCTTAATGTTTTTCCATTTTTTGTAGTAATAGCTACTTCAGCCAGGGCCTTGTCAGGAAATTCCCTTTGAAATCTTTTCTCAACCACAACGTCAATTTTGTCCATCATGCTCTTTATGTCTTTATCAAAAATCCTGGGTGGCAAGACCTGATCTGGGCCTACCTTGCCGTCAATCAAAGCGGCTGCAATGGGAAAAGATATGCTATACTGGGCATCTTCGGTGTTTTCAGGATATTGCCGGCTTAAGGCAGCTGCTTCGGCAAATGTGAATATTCGAATCTTTTCTATATCATCAACGAACAGCCCGGCCTGTTTGGAGATTTTCAGCGCTCCGTCAACTGCAGGTTGTGCCCATCGACAGGCCGCATAAGGTTTGAAGTACAAATTCATGATCTCATATTGGTCACCTAAGCTCTCAATCCAATGTGGATTTGGTGTATCTTCAAAAATCGGTTGAATTCCAGTGAATCCTTCTCTGGCCATTAGAACCGACATCATGGCCACAAAACACCCCCAACCTATGCTGTCTTTTCCCATGGATGGCGTATCAATCCCTTTCATCATTGGTGCGATAGGCGCATGGTATTCTGCAGCCCCAAGAGCATGCAGAAGGGTCTCTTTATTCAGCCTCAGAAGTTTTCCGGCAGCGGCCGCCCCACCGATTGCACCCCAACTGCCGGATGAATGATATGTGGAGTAAAGTGCGTGTCGTATTAATCCGGCACGAACTGCAATTTCGTATCCAACTATTATTGCCTCCAAAAAATCCTTACCTGTACACTCGGGAACGATTTCACTAGCGGTCATGACCAACGGCAAGATGCAGGCGCCTGGATGGCCTTTTACCAACCGGTAACCATCATCAATATCGAGGGCATTTCCAGCGAACCCATTTACCAACACCGCTCCTACAGCAGATGTTCTCACACCGCTGACCAGAACAGTAGACTCATTTCCCTTGAGCCACCCGGTAGCTATGCGTTTCATTATCTCAGCTACAGGGGTCTGCATACCGGATAACATGGCACCAAGGGTATCCATGAGGCAACGTTTGGATTGATGTTTTACTTCGAGAGGAAGCTGAAACCATTTTGTTTCTTGAATAAACCGTATAACTTTCTCGGTGTGTTTCATATTAAACCGTTTATACCTCAATCATGTCTTCTCCAGCAGGTATCCCTGTGCGTACATAGTTGGCAGACAGACACAATATCCCTGGACCCATATTCAGGGCCAATGCATTTGATTTTTTAGAGAGCTACAATATTTTGCGTATGGTACTGATAGTGCCTTTTTTTGCCCTATTGATATACATATTGGTATATTCAAAGAGAAGCCTGCAACACTCGGAGTTTCTACCATTATTTTTGTTTATTATTATATGTATTGCTATTATCCCAATTCTGTTTAAAGCAACCGGCATCATTTTAGGTACCATACTCAACCTTATTCTGCTTGGCATGATGGCTCTTTATTATCGGAGCGCTAATCGTAAAGGCAGACTTGGTGTTGTGAGTTGCTCTCTGTTAATTCTTTTCTTGAGCATGTCTGCATTTATCTATCAACTTGATCTTGCGCAAAAATTTTACTTTAGACTCTCAACTCTTAGCTCTACTGAAACATATGGCTTTTGGGCATCATGGTTCATCTTCGGGATTTTAATCTTAACCATTATTTTTTCTTTTTTTAAAACCGTTGAAGATTTTTGGTTGATGTTTATTGGGGTAATTCTTTCAATTATTGCATATGTTACATTTGTAAATCCCTTATTTCTTTCAGGTCCATTTGCCTTTTTTGCAGATAATTTCCGAATGGTTGGCATTCACACAGTAACACATATCAAGATTGTTTCAATTGCCTTGGTTATAGCTATATTTACGTGAGTTCCAATCGGTATTTACATTACCCGTAATAAAAACGCGGCAGACATTGTGTTATATTTAGCAAGCATTATGATTACAATTCCCAGTATTGCCCTTTTCGGCTTTATAATGCCAATTCTGTCTTCAATTGATAGAGCGTGGAACGCAGTGAATAGTATCGGGATTGGTGCGGTGCCTGCTGTGATTGCGCTGGCGCTTTATTCCCAATTGCCCATCATTCGAAACACGTATATTGCTATTAGAAATGTTGATCCTGCCACTATTGAGGCAGGCCGTGGCATGGACATGACCAATTTTCAACTACTCAAACAATTGCAACTTCCCCTTTCCGCACCGGTTATTATGGCCGGTGTCAGGACTGCGGTCGTCATAAGCATTGCCATTGCAGCAATTGCCGCTTACATCGGTGCCGGTGGATTGGGCCTGTTCGTAAGCGAGGGACTGCAAATGGCGACTAATGACTCTGTTATTGCGGGGGCCATCAGTATGGGTTTGCTGGCGATTTTAGCAAATATTTTCTTAGGGAAGGTTGAAAATTGGATAACCCCAACTGGTCTAAAGATTAAAAGGTAATGCATCATCAACAGTGAGGAGTGAATTATGGGAATCATGTTAAGCCTGCAGGAAGTAACAAAAATATATCCCGGTGCTGAACATATAAAAGCAGTGGATAACCTCTCATTTGATCTGGAAGAGGGAGAGATCTGCACAATGGTCGGCCCCTCCGGCTGCGGCAAGATCTTGATTGACGATCAGAATGTCAACCGGTTGGATACCATTGGATTACTACGTAGTATCGGTTATGTGATTCAAAATATTGGTCTATTCCCCAATATGACAATCGCAGAGAATATCGCGACAATACCTAAACTTAAGGGTTGGGACCACGACCGGATTGCCGAGAAAGTAGAAAGCCTCCTGGAAATAGTTAACCTCCCCCCAAATGAGTTCATGGACCGTTATCCAAGAGAACTTTCCGGTGGTCAACAGCAGCGCATTGGAGTTGCCCGGGGCATGGCCGCTGATCCCCCAATAATGTTAATGGACGAGCCGTTTGGTGCCATTGATCCAATCAACAGAGAGCATCTCCAGGATGAATTCTTAAAAATTCAAGCGAAAGTAAAAAAGGCAATTGTGTTTGTTACACACAATATTGATGAGGCCATAAAGATGGGTGACAAGATATGTCTTCTTAAAGATGGGAAGCTCGTCCAATTCGCCACTCCTGAAGAATTACTCACTGAGCCTGTCAATGGGTTTTTCCGTGATTTTGTGGGAGGTGACCGCACTCTGAAACGACTCAATCTTCTTAAGATTAAGGCGGCAATGAAGCCGGATCCCCCTGTAATCATGCAAAATGAGTCATCTGAAAAGGCAAAATCAATGTTCAGAGAACTTAAGCTGGATCATCTTATAGTGGTAGATAATGAAAAGCGGTTGGTAGGTTATGTAGACCAGGAAGCCTTAAGGATGGCCTCTCCAAGATATTCACCCATGAGCTTGGCTATCTTATAGTAGTCGATGAAGATAAAAAAGTTCTTGGCATACTTAGAGAAGAGGAAATAAAAAATATCTTAAGGAAATAGGATTATGCAAATAAGATTATTCTATCCATTCATTAAAAAATTTGCACCCTTTGCGGTAACTGCCATAATTGTGTTCTTGCTTTACAAATATTACGGCGCCTTAAAATACACTTCCGACAATTTGGCCGAGTTTTTCCGGCTGAACTATGAGCACTTTTTTCTGGTCATTATAAGCATGGCAACTGCTGGAACCGTTGGTGTGGGTCTTGGAACAATAATGACCAGGAAAGGCTTTGAGCGTTTTGGCTCCGCTATTATGGCAATAGTAAATGTCTGGCAGAGTATTCCTTCTCTTGGAGTAATAGCCCTTGCCTATGGTTTTTTGCCACTCATAGGTCTCTCCGGGATAGGTGTTATTCCGGCGTTGATTGCCCTCTTCTTTCACGCAGTAGCTCCTATTGTCAGAAATACGTATGCCGGCATCAAAGATGTAAGCAATGATGTAATTGAATCTGCAACCGGTATGGGAATGACCCCAAATCAAATCTTATTTAGAATTGAAATTCCTAATGCCCTGCCCGTTATCATGGGTGGGATCAGAACATCAACAGCTATTATTGTAGGCTCCGCCCCACTGGCTTTTCTTATTGGGGGAGGAGGCCTTGGTTTCTGGATCTTTACAGGTATCGCCCTTATGGATATGGGGATTCTGATTGCAGGCGCAGTTCCAGTGGCCGTAATCGCCATGTTATTTGATGCGCTGCTTTCCAGGTTAGAGAAAATTATTGTCAGTAAAGGCATTCAAATTAAGGAATACCAGACTGCTTGACATGACAATATTATCGGTTATCCGATGTCTGTTTTTATTCTTAATAACTATTAAATAAGGAAGGATTTATAATGAAAAGGCTTATAGTTTTACTAATGGCGGTATGTTTCTTGACTTTACCGTTAACTGTTTTTGCCGGAAGTCCGGTAAATGTTGGATCCAAAGGTTTTACTGAGCAGGTTATCCTGGGAAAAATCATGGTTAATCTTCTAAAAGATAGAGGAATACCGGTCAAAGACCGCACCTCCCTTGGAGGGACAAAGGTCAATCGTGAAGCCCTGGAACAGGGTAAAATCGATGTATATATGGAATATACGGGAACTGCATGGATGAATTTTTTCAAGAAGAAGGAAGTAGTGCGTAATTCCATGGGGCTCTTTAAAAAAGTCAAGGCCATTGACGGAAAGAAAGGTTTGGTATGGCTTACGCCGGCCAAATTCAACAATACCTATGCCATTGTGATGCCGGCAAAGAAAGCGGATGAATTTAGGATTAAGACTTTATCAGACTGGGCTGCATGGATAAAAAAGAACCCTGGAAAAATGACGGTAGCGGTAAATACCGAATTTTACTCAAGAGCTGATGGCTTCAAGGGAATGATGGGATATTACGGGCTCACATTTGGTAAAGACATCCCTGACTTTAAAAACACCAGTTTAACGCTTCGATCATAATTGAGCCCCTCTTCCATGTATGAAATACAGGGCTTTTTGGAGGATCGCTCCGTCTTGCCAAAATATACCCCGGAAGGTTATAGATTGCATTTCTTTCGGTGAGCAATGAGCATCAAGAGCAAGGCGTGAAGCCTCGTAATAGCTAGCTATTGCGAACCTGAACAACGCAGCTATTGTTGTTCAGGGCCATTGAAAAAACGTAATTCGTGGCCTTCCGGAGTTAGTTTGATTAATTGTGTTCTTTCCTCTGCAAATGCACCAATATGAGCTTAGCTATATAGCTATTGCTGCCTTTTGGCGTCATGCCTAAATTTAAAACATCCGATTAATTATGGTGGAAACAGCAAACAGAAAGTTTTTTATTCCAAGAAGAAGATTTTCTTCCAATTCCTCCTTGACTTTTTTTCTCTTATCATATAAAAAAATTAGACATCTAATGCTTAAAATGCTCTTTTTTCTTAAGCGTTGGATCGCGTCTGAAATTATTCCTTGACATTTCTTTATTGCCTTTTTAATATTGCAAATCAATTTATAATCGACTAATTAAGATTTTATTCACCGTTTCTAAACCTTTATGCTTTAATTTCTCAATGAGCTAATGAAGAATAAACTATGGAAACCCATCGCTTTACTCTCACCGGCAGTGAGTGCTGTCTTTCTTCTGCTGGTTATTCCGGTGGGCTTTATCGTGGTTTATAGTTTCTGGTTGCGAGCTCCGAGTGGAGCTGATATTCCTGCATTCCAGTTCGGTAATTTCGCCAAGTTCTTTGCTGATTTTTTTTACCCATCTATCCTTCTCCGAACTATCCGTGTTTCGTTTGAGACTGTCGCTTTATGCCTGGTAATGGGTTATATTCCAGCCTATTTCTTTTATCGAAGCAAGACCAGGTTCAAGGCCATCCTTTTGCTCCTTATCATGCTTCCCTTCTGGATCAGTTTTATTATCAGGACTATGAGCTGGATCAATATCCTTGGTGATACCGGTCTGATCAATCACTTTCTCGTAAAGCTGGGGATCTTGTCCAGCCCCATTGGCATGCTCTATAACGAGGGATCAGTTCTGATGGGTCTTATTCAGTATCTTTTACCATTTATGATATTGAACATTTACGTAAGCTTGGATGGGATTGATAAAAGCCTCCTTGAAGCGGCCAGGAGTATGGGTTGTACAGAATGGCAGGCATTTAAGGAAGTTACCCTACCGCTGAGCCTTCCTGGTGTAAGCGCCGGTAGTTTGCTCGTTTTTGTGTTGACTGCGGGAACCTATCTGCCGCCCATGATCCTCGGAGGACCGGGAAACGAGATGATTGCCAACCTCATTTTCAAGCGTGTGATCGGCACTCTTGACTGGCCGTTTGGTTCGGCTATCAGCGTTGTTTTGCTGAGCCTGCTGCTAATTATTGTTTGGACCTATAACCGGTATCTGGGAATCAACCAGATATTCAAGAGTCTTCAGTGAGATTTATAATATGATTAAAGTATCCGGCTGGTCTCTAATTCGGCTTTACACCATTTTGGTGTATGTTTTTATGTTTGCGCCTATTGCAGTGGTGGTCGTGCTTTCATTTAACCCGGAGCAATTCGGATGTTTTCCCATGAAAGGCGTGAGCCTGAGATGGTTTTTTAAACTGGCCCATAACGAGCCCATATTAATTGCCTTCAAGAACTCTTTGATCCTTGGCTCGCTGACTGCCATATTTTCCACGACTATAGGAATTTTGGCGGCCTTGGCTTTTGTACGCTACGATTTTCCGGGCAAAAATACACTCAATACCCTACTGCTTGCACCGATAATGATTCCGGAAGTAATCCTGGGCGTGGCGCTACTCCTTTTTATTCGCTGGCTGCAGCAACCTAAGACATTTATACTCCTGGTGATTGGGCACGTAGTCCTCACCTTGCCGTATGTCCTTTTAATTGTCCAAGCTCGATTGGTAGGCATCAAAAGGGTATATGAAGAGGCGGCCCAGTCCCTGGGAGCTAATCCTTTCCAGACATTCAAGGAAGTAACTTTGCCGTTGTTGACACCGGCAATACTGGCAGGCATGTTGTTCTCCTTTACAATCTCTTTTGATGATATCACCGCAACTCTCTTTTGGGCCACTGCTCAAAACCAAACCGTACCTGTAAAAATTTTCGGGATGTTGCGGAACTCCATTAGTCCAGAGATAAACGCCCTTGGTACCGTCATGATTATTTTGACGATTGGAACCCCCTTGCTTGCCGGCTATCTCTCCAGAAAGTTTACCAGGGGTAATTGAAAAAGGACATACCGCTTCAGCCACGAGGGCACCAAGTTACAAAGAAAGGATACAAGTTAAATGAGACATAGGTTTTCGCAGATTCACCCAGATATTAAAAAGAGAAGAATCCATAGCTCAAAAATTTGTCAATGCTGCATTTACCGCCCATAAGATACTATAATCTTAGTGTCTTAGTGGCTTTGTGGCTGAACTATTACAAAAAAGGATATGAAAAATGCCGATGATCGACCTGAGAGACAAGCATGGGAATGTGCAATGGGTTAGCGTGCTTCCCTTTACTTCTCTTGACCTGGCGCGCTCATATGTCAAAAACTCATCAACTCCTTTAAGGATAATAAAAAGCCAACAGCCTATTTATTGGGTCTGCAGCTCTGAGGATGCTGACTGGGCAGAAAAATGCGGGTATAAGGAGGTGAAATAAAAAGATTACGCTCCAAAACCGAAGAAGTGTTAACCATTATTAACTATTTAGAATAGGAGGAAGAGTATGAAAAAGGATCGGGAAAAGAAATTGGATAGTATGCACGAACGTTACATGAATGGAGAGGTAAGCCGGCGTGATTTCTTTAAATACCTTGGCATTGCCGGAGCCGCCGCCGGACTGGTGGGGGGGCCTTTTGGCCTTTTGACTCGTTCCGCCTGGGCTGCTAAGTCCATCCGCTTTGACGGCTGGGGCGGTTCAACTTCAGAGGCCTTTCGAAAATATGCTTTCGATCCGTTTACCAAGGCCACGGGTGTCAAGGTAATCGATGGTGAGTTCGGCGATATGGACACTTATTTGACAAGGGTCAAGGCATCATTTCCTCCAGGCGGCGAGTTCAACCTTGCTCACCTCAGCGGTGTTTTCGATTACGCACGATATGTAGGTCTGGGTTATGACGCTGTGCTTGACGAGGGAAAAATATCTAACCTCAAGAATGTCATGTCTGCTATGATAGAGCCATACCGGGCTGTTACCAACGGAAAACTCTCTGCAGTCCCCTATGACTACGGTCAGACCGGAATCGCTTACAATACCAAGTATATATCAAAAGACAAGGCTGAGAAGTTAGGCGCTTCCTTGCTTTGGGACAAGGACCTTGACGGCAAGCTTGGTAGTTGGGGCGACTGGCGGACCAACATATGGTACGCCGCACTGCATACCGGCCAACATCCAAATAAAATAAAGGACATGAAAGCAATCTGGGATGCCTTAAGAAAGCAGAGAAAAATGGTCAAGAAGTACTGGGGATCCGGCGCTGAGCTCATGAGCCTGCTGGCCAACAAAGAGATTTACGCCACGGTAGCCTGGTCCGGCCGGGTGGCTGCATTACAGGCCCAGGGCCATCCCATCGGATTCCTTTCTCCTTACAACTGTTACTCGTGGCAGGAGTGCATCTTTGTGCTCAAGGGCTCTGACCTTGATGTCGCCCAAAAACTGCTCGACTTTATGCTGGCCCCAGAGGCATCCATTGCAGTTGCTGAAGGACAGAAATACCCCTCCAGTCTCGACCCGACTAAAGTTCCGATGCCGGAAACAGTCAAGAAACTCCCTGCCTTCGATCCTACAGGTAAATTAGAAGGATATCTTTTTGCCGATCCAGGATATTGGAATGGACACCAGCTCGAATGGGCAGAGAAGTGGGACAGGATCAAGGCAGGCAGTTAAGAAAAAACAAAGCAGGCTGCCCGCATCAGTTCTATTTATGTTGGGCAGCCGCAGATCAATAAAGGAAATAGCTGTGAAAAAAGGCGTTGGGACCCCCGTGGTACAACTAAAAGGCGTTAACAAACGCTTCGACAAAGTGGTGGCCGTGGAAAAAATGGATTTGGATATCGAGGAAGGATCCCTCGTTTCCCTTCTCGGTCCTTCAGGCTGCGGCAAGACCACCATCCTTCGGATGATTGCCGGCCTTGAAACGCCCTCAGAGGGTGATATATTCATCAAGGGCCAGCGGGTCAATGATATACCTATCCACAAACGAAAATTGGGAATGATTTTTCAAAACTATGCCCTCTTCCCACACAAAACCATTTTCGACAATGTGGCTTTTGGTTTGAAATACAGGAATATTTCAAAGGAACAGATTAAGAAGAAAGTCATGCAAGTCCTGGAAATGGTTCGCTTGCCCGGTGTTGAGAACCGAATGCCCTCTCAGCTCTCAGGTGGTCAGCAACAGCGCATAGCCATGGCCAGGGCAATCGTCATCGAACCCGTAGTCCTGCTGATGGATGAGCCTCTATCCGCACTGGATGCAAATCTCCGTGAAGAGATGCGCAGGGAAATCGATAACATACAGCAAATGATTGGTGTCACCACCATCTTTGTTACCCATGACCAGCGCGAAGCTTTGTCCATGTCAGACAAGATTATTGTAATGAAGCAAGGCCTTTTGCAGCAGGAAGGCTCCCCTGAAGAGGTTTACAACTACCCTGCCAATCACTTTGTGGCTGACTTCCTGGGCCACTCAAATTTTTTTGACGGCGTGGTGATTGGGCGGGAAGGTGAAAATTTCAGAGTCAAAGTAGGGGATGGCAATGAAATTCTGGTTCATCATCCCGGTGCCTGGCAAGAAGGGGACCAAGTGGAATTAGTAATCAGAGCACAAAGTTATGAGGTTTTTGAGAGGGGAAAAAATGAACAAAAGTCGAACATGAATTGTTTCGACGGCACAATCATAGACCGAAGCTACATGGGCGGTGAGGTCAGCTATTTTGTTGAACTGGAAAATAAGACCGTAATCCATGCCATCGACATAGCTAAATTAAGGCCTTTGCAACGGGGCCAGAAGGTATGGATCCAGGTAAAGCCAAATTATTGCGGTCTGCTGCCCAAAGAGAACAGTCAAGCATAGTGACAGCGTCCAGGTTATGCCTTTATTTATCTTCTAACCTTGTTGCCATCTCCTTTCAGGTGGGGCTGGTTTTTTCCGGAGGTTTTATTCATGAAGTATACGTCTGTTTCTAATGCCCTGAGCAATCGATTTCCGTCACGATTGGCTACCATTGACTCGCACACGGCTGGGGAACCAACCCGACTAATTATAAATGGTGTTGGGCCTGTTCCGGGCAAGACCATGGAAGAGAAGTACCGTTACTTTATAAATAACCTAGACCATGTTCGACTCCAATTAACGCGAGAGCCACGAGGTCACCGGGGCATGATGGCCGCATTGGTGACGGAACCTACTACTGATGGTGCTGATTTTGGGCTAATATATATGGATGCTCGGCGTTACCCTTATTTATGTGGTCATGCCACCATCGGGGCGGTAACCACCCTCATAGAGACTGGGATGCTACAACCGTCCAATGCAATGGAAACAACTGTGATTGTAGACACCCCGTCTGGGCCGATGAAGACGACGGCCTTTATTGAAGACGGTAAGGTTGAATCCGTAGCCATCCAGATGGTTCCTTCTTTTGTTTACAGGACAAATGAAACCTTACATGTCCCTGATCTGGGAAAGATTTTTGTTGACACTGTTTGCGTAGGTGGATTCTTTGCCATGATCTCGTCCGATCAAATAGGGTTGGAGTTAATTCCGAAGAACGGGCCTAAACTAATCGAGTTGGGCATGACTATAATTGATATGGCTAACCAGCAGTTGGAGGTCCGCCATCCTTTACGACCTGAAGTAACCACAGTGGATGTAGCAGAATTTTACGATCCATCAGAACATGATCAGGGGCTTGGAAAAAATGTGGTGATCTATGGTGAGGCCCATATGGATCGTTCCCCTTGTGGCACAGGGACTGCAGCCAAATTGACCTTGCTCCATCAAAATGGACAGATGGGATTAAACCAACCGTTTCGAAATCTTAGCCCCTTAGGAAGCACCTTTAATGCACAAATTGTAGGAGAGACTATGATTGGCGATTTAGACAGTGTAGTAGTTGAAATCCGAGGAAGCGCACACATTACTGGTATACATGAATTCATTTTAGACCCTCAAGACCCATTTCCTAAAGGATTTTTAATATGAACACAAAGCGACTTACTCCAGAGCTTATTTTGTTAAATGGTAACTTCCGTACCCAGGATCCTGACCAGCCCGAAGTTAGGGCTGTAGGCATCGGAGATGGACGTATTCTCGCCATGGGAAGCGATGAATACATAAAGTCTCTTGCAAGCTCAGACACTGAGAGCATAAATCTTGGGGGCCGACTTGGTTTACCCGGAATGACGGATTCGCATTTTCACTTTTATGACTGGGCCTTGGGCAGAAAACAGTTAGAATTGGCTGATGTTAAATCTTTCCAAGAACTCATAGACCGTGTTGCCTACGCTGCAAGTAAAGCCGCTCCGGGGAAATGGATTCTTGGCCAGGGCTGGAATGAATCGGAATGGCCTGAGAACCGTATGCCCACCCGGTATGACCTTGATGCAGTGGCCCCTTCTCATCCGGTTGCCCTCTGGCGCTGTGATCTACACCTGGCTGCCGTAAACTCCCGGGCACTTCAACTGGCCGGAATAGATAAGAACACCCCGGATCCTCCCCAAGGGATTATTGCTAAAGACTCTTCAGGACAACCAAACGGTATCCTCAGAGAGCTTGCCCCCAACCTGGTTAAAGCGGCTGTCAACGATCCAGGCGACGATGAACTCGTAGAAGCCATGCGTGATGGCATCAAATTTCTTCATACTCTTGGGTTAACAGGCCTGCACGACTCTCGCCTTATGGGTGGGTTGGAAGGAGCGCCTGCACTCAAGGCCTGGCAGCGTCTAAATGAAATGGGTGAATTAGATTTGCGATGCTGGGTTGGTATTCCCGGTGAACGTCTTGATGAAACTATAGCTTTAGGACTTAGAACCGGTCTTGGTGATGACCGCCTTAAAATCGGACATTTGAAGTATTTTGCAGACGGCGGTATGGGAGCACGCACAGCCTGGATGCTTGAGCCTTACCTAGATGCTGATTTTGGGATGCCCTTGTTTCCGATGGATGAATTTGCTGAAGCCATTAAAAAAGCTGACCGGGCCGGTCTTGCCGTAATGATCCATGCAATCGGCGACAGGGCCAATCGAGAGGTGGTGACAGTTTTTGAGGAATTGAAAAAATTAAAGGTTAGAGACAAAAAAGGTTTTCACACTCCCCCGGCCATCTCGCACCGTATCGAGCATGTTCAAATGATCCGGCACGAGGACTTAAAACGATTAGCCAAATTAGGTCTTCCAGCCTGCGTTCAGCCCCATAATATGATCCTGGATATCAGCATGATTGATGAGTCGGTGGGGGATAAGGGAAAGTGGACTTATGCTTACCGGGACATGCTCGACGCAGGCATTCCCTTGCTTTTCAGCTCTGACGCTCCGGTTTGCGATGCAAGCCCTCTTGTGGGTATTCATGCTGCAGTTACGCGACAGAGAAGGGACGGAACACCGGAAGGCGGGTGGTATCCAGGCCAGAGGATTTCCGTTGATGAGGCCGTCCGTGGTTATACTATTGTTCCTGCTATGGCCTATGGGCAGGACCATAAATTAGGCAGCATCACGCCGGGAAAACGCGCCGACCTGATCGTCCTGGAAAAAGACATCTATACTATAGACCCAATGGAAATTGCCGACACAAAGATAGATATGACGATATTTGACGGTCAGATCGTATACCAGCGCCAGTCAGTTTAGCAATAATATCTTGAAATAGTAAATCTTTCCCTGGTCCCTAACTACTGAACCCTGTGACCTGTTACAATACTTCCTATTCTAAGAAATATAAAAATCAGCCGTATTTATCAAACCGCTTATATGTACAATAGGCTTATCATCTATATCTAATCTGACGGAGCTGGGCCAGGAAAATTTTGGTTCCATTCCCTTGAAATACTCTAACCCATAGGGCAGCAATTTGACTGATACGCCTCCGTTCTCGCTAAACATTTTGCAGGTCAGGCCAAAGTCCACCTCTCCCAGTTCAGTGAGAATGATATATCTCGGTATCTCTCTCCCGCTCCCATCTCTGCGGACCCGTGTTGCAATATCAATTACATCTTGGATGTCCACAGGATGCTTTTCACTCCACGTCTTCTGTAAAGGAAGGCCAGCCACATAGAGATGATGGAATTCAATGCCTACCTCTCTGCATTTATAAGCGATCTTGTTTATCTCATCAGGGGTATCGTTTATGTTTGATAACAGTGGTGTATTGTTATAGACGGTTATCCCCTTATTGTGTAACCGACTCGTCAAATTAAAATGAGAAGGCTTGATTTCACTTGAATGCAGGAATTGTGTCTCAACCTCCAACCTGAGTGGATTTACTACAGTCAATTGATTGAGATTTCCCAGCTTCTCAATAACAGCGTCAGTATACTTCTCAGGCGCATAATTGAATTTAATGCTGCGCAGCCTTACTGCGTTTACATGGTGTATTTCCTGGAGCTTATTGATGATCTTGCCAATGCTGTATAGACATTCAACTGCATCTTTTTGGGATGAAATAACTACGTCCGTTATATTTCCATCATTTCTTATGTATTCAATATCTTTCTCATTCGCATCAGCGTCAATCTCAACCCTAGTCTCATGGGCTCTGAAAAGGGTTAAAGACCCGGTCGAAACAATGGATTGCGGAATCCTCTGATCCCTGAGGCTTATTGACTTCAATTCTTTTAAGGCCTGCTTATCCATATCTTTACTATTAGGCGACCTTGGCTTTCTTGGCCCTAAGAACAGGTTATCATTGCCGATTTGTGCCATAAATTTTATGTCTATTGTGCCTTCTTCATTCACACGGACGATGTCCAGTTCATTTGCGATGGGGGCAAATTCCTTAAAATAGCCCGGTGTGTAGGGAGTTCGAATCCACATGAAGCTATCGTTCTCACTGTCTTTTTCTACAGCCCATCCACTGGTATGCCAGTCCATTTTACCTATTTGAGTGGCAGTGGTGATCCTTGGGATTACTCTATCCGACAGGTGGGCTCGAAGATATTCTGCTGCTTTCAGTCCCTTTGAGATAGGTGTCCAGTAAACGCTGTTTCCCTGTATTGCGCTGCATGGGATGTAGATATAATGAAGTTCCGCCCCTGCACCTCGCAGTAAGCTGAATAACCTCGTAAGCTCGGGGCCTTCATCATTGCAGTCTTTTAAGAAAGGTGTCTGCACATAGACAGCCATTCCGTTTTTCACGAAATCAGAAATAATATCAAGGCATTGAGGTGAGATTTCATCAGGATGGATAAAATGTGTAGCGATCTCAATACGTTTTCCTTTCTGTTGCAACTCCAGATTCTTTCGTTTGAGATAATTTAGCCAGTAAGAATTGTTGGCATAGAAAAGGTGCGGGTAGTAGGAAATTGAACGGGTTGCAAGCCGAAGGGTCTGCACATGGGGAATTTCCTTTAACCCATCTATGGCGCATGCCATGTTTGCCTTGTTCAGAAACGGATCCCCACCGGTAATTACAATTTCTTTGATGCTGGGCGTTTCCCCAATGTATTCTACAGCCTTTTTTACATCATTCGTGGTAGGATTTGCCTGATTTCTAGTTTCCTTGTGCTTTCTGAAGCAGAATCTGCAATACACGGGGCAGCTCATATTCAATAAAAAGATGACCCTGTTCTGATACATCTGTTCCAATAATCCCTGGTGGAATTGCCCAATCCAGGTGTTGACCTGTCCCGCCGGATCCAGTTCTTCCACGAATGGCAGGTACTGATAAGCGACATTTCTTGAGACCATCATCTGGCGGATTGTATGCATGGAGAGCCGCACCGGATAAGTTTCTATGACCTTTTGTAAATCTTCACGATCTTTTTCCGGTACTTTGATATTAGTCAACTTTTCAAGCTGAGCCACATCTTTTATAGAGATAGATTTTTTTTCTGGAATAATCTTCTCTAATAGGGAGACAAGGAGGAGTTGAGGGAGGGCAACCTCATTGATTTTAATGGGTTTTTCATTATTGCTGTTTGCCCCTTCTAACAGTCCTATTAGTTCTGAGAAAAAGCCCCTGGGATCACTTTCATAGCCGGAAGTTTTTAGCAATCTCTGAAATTTAGTCTCACCATCTCCCTGTCCGATGATAGCGTAAAATTCTTTGCCCGTCATGGATTCTTCTCCATAATGTTCAAGAAAGTCAATTATACCATCTACGAGAGTGGAAAGAGCAACCTCCCTTATTTCCTTCGAATGCTTAAATTCTAATCTAAATAAGGTATCCTCAAAGTTCATTTCTTGTTTCTCCTTTTCCTTTTTTGATTAAATAAATAGAAAATCTATGTATCCTGCATCAGGTTAATTTATATGTGGGTTTTACATACAATAAACCATAGAGAAATGACAGGTGAAAGTCAACCCAACAGGAAAGATATTTAGACCAAATCAGGTCCACTTGCTTTTCAGGTCCTTATGCCACACGTTCATGCTTTCGATATGGCCGGAAATATTGCTATTATTTGTCAAGGTACCTGAGTATGTGTATCCCATTTTCCCAAACGTTTTATTCATTCCATGAGAAAGTGTCCTTGCAATGGTATATGCAGTGCGCATACCCATTCGCAACATTTCCTCCTCCATTTGTTCAAGCAGCCTGATTGCAATCCCACGTCCGCCCCAATCAGGCAAAACTGCAAAGTCCGTCATCTCCACGCTCAGGCTATCAGCATCTATTTCTGAAGATGACAGTGCAACCATCTCTTCCCTATTCATGGCACAAAAAGAATAACCGTGATTCCTCATTGTGTCCACCAAATATGCAGGATCGTGTATAGGAAAAGGGTATGTCTCAAAGATCTGTTTATAGACCAAGCTCATCTGCAAAGCATCTGACGGCAAACATCGGCGAATCCTAACCGATTCTTCATCATTGTTTATTAAGCGATGAGTGTTTTTTTCCTGCGATATTGCTATGATGTCCTGTATTCGTTCCTTGTGCTTCTCAAGGCAACGTCCCGGAGAAAAATATTTTGCCATAAAAACCATATCATCAACACCACGGAAAAAGCCAGGCACAGTCGCTTCATGTCTGTATCCTTTTCGAGTAAAAACAGGTATCAAAGACGCCGGAACCTTGGCAAAAATTTTCCCATACCCTTTATTACGGGCCAGCGAATCCAAGTCTTGGAGAATATCAGGGGTATCCCCTTCATAGAGTTTCATAAGATAAATACGATTATTATGGAAACCGTGTTGAATAATCGAATTTCTAAGTTTCTCTATGATATCGTACACTTTTATTGCTCGTCTTTTCCTCAAAGGGTTTTGGGTTAAACTTGTTGTTGATAAAATACCATTTTAGTAGGGAATACACAAGATATTACGTCTCTCCGCAAGCTGTGCCTATAAATATACGATTTCCCCGATGGATATTATTAAACACCCTTTCTTCAGGGACGAATTTATAGGGATAAATTTTCTTCCATTTTGAATAATTTAATTTCTTGCCCATTTATTCCACCTCAACTTTGTCAATCTTTAATAAAAATATAGACTGCTGTGTTTTACCTGATTGCTTAACCGCTATTTTTACAAATCAGCACATAGGTCAAAATGTCTTCTCTCTTCTATGGCAAAAGATTAGAAGACTGTAAGATTTGAATTTTTATTAAGCCGTCATATACTTTATTTTAACTCACAAATGACTGTTTTATAGTTTTTTCTTGACTTTTGTAGGTATAATCTTGCTTATTTCGCCGGCCTCTATCATGGCATATACTTTTTCTTTAAGCTTGAACTTCTTGACCTTACCACGTCCGGAGATCGGGAGCGCATCGAGTATTGCAACATACCTGGGAACTGAGGCAGACGAAATTATACCATAGCAGTAGTCCACGATTTCCTGGGGGTCTATGTCATTTCCCTCAAATGGGATAACCACCGCAGCCACCACCTCACCAAGTTCCGGGTCATTGACTCCTACTGCAGAAACTTCCTCTACTTTGGGGTTAGTAATTATGTGCTCTTCAATGATACGAGGGAAGACATTGAACCCTCCTACTATGGCCATATCCTTGGCCCTGCCGGTAATGCTGTAATAGCCAAAATCATCTACCTTTCCTAAATCACCGGTGTGCAGCCAGCCGTCTACTACAGTTTTTTTGGTCTCTTCCGGTTGTTTGAAGTATCCATAGCTCATAACGCAGTAGCCTTTGCATACAATTTCACCTTGCTGGCCTGCAGGGAGCAGTTTATGGATCTTTGTATCCAGGATGTGCACATCTATGCCGGGGAGGGGTTTTCCTATAGTGGTAGCCATTGTCTCCGGGCTGTCGCTTAAGGAAGTCATAGTTATGACCGGGCTGGCCTCAGTCTGGCCATAGCCAATGAGTATGTTGCATTTCATTTCCTCAAGAACACCTTTGACTGTATCTATTGGGCATGGTGCACCTGCCATGATACCGGTTCGCAGGGTATCAAACGAATAACTTCCTTTTCGGAACTCTTGGAGCTCGCGAATAAACATTGTTGGGACCCCCGGGTGTATTGTGACCCCGTACCTGTCGATCATATTGAGGGCCTTCTTTGGCTCATAATAGAGCATTGGCGTCTGGGCAGCCCCACGTAACACGGATAGGGTAAGAACCAGTGTATTGCCGAAAGAATGGGAATATGGAATGGGTACAAGGATGTTGTCCTTTTCCGTGGCGTTCAACTGAGAACCGACATCCCATGCATTTCGTATTATGTTGTAATGGCTCAGGACAACGCCCTTGGGTCTGCCGGTGGTCCCTGAGGTGTAAAGGATAAACTCCATGTCGTGTTCTCCTATCTCTGTAGCGATCTCATTCATTTCCTCATCGCTTATATCAGAGCCATCTTCAACCAGCTCCTCCCAGGAGGTGAGCCATTCTCTATCCGCATTGCCGAAAATAACCACAAATTGCAGGCCCCGCAATTTTGCTTTTATTTCCTCTACCATTGTTGGGAAATCCACCTTAAGCATGGCCTCGGATATAACCAGAGCCCTTGCACCGCTGTGGCGAAGGATATACTCGGCCTCACCCGGCCTGTACCAGTAGTCAAGAGGCACAATTACCGCACCGGCTTTAGATATGCCAAACCACGCTATTATCCACTCCGGATGGTTATGCATCCAGAGGCCTATCCGATCCCCTTTCTGTATGCCTCTTGCCACGATTCCCTTGGCGAATGAATCAGAAAGTTCGTCCAATTCCTTGAAGGTGATCTTTTTATCCCCCGAGTATATGGCCGTTTTTTCCAGCCAGCGTTTTGCCGCATACCTTATAACGCCTCCCATTGTTTTTTGCTCTAAATCATGATACATATGCTTTATCCTCTAATAGTAACCTATTAGCCGGGTTTTGATTTTTCAATAAAACCATAAAAGATCCTATTTTTTTTATAGCATTACAAGCTAATGAGGAATCTCGCTAACCCTCTGCGTAATTAAAATATAATTTTTACGCGTCTTAAAATTCCTTAGGCTTTTTTCTTACAGGGGATAATAAAAACAGGGAATGGACTATGTCGGAGCACCTTCTCGGCAACACTTCCAAAAAAGACACGTTCAATTCCTGTTCTGCCGTGTGTTCCTATTACAATAAGATCGACCTTCTCCTTTTGTGCAAATCCCATTATTTCCTCATCTTCCCTGCCAGATTTTGTAATGAATTCATATGCAATCCCATTCTCTATTTTTTTTTCATAGCGTTCCTTATAGTTATTAGCTACATCTTCTTCAACGGCTTTTTTGATCTTTTCCATGTCCTCCATGGTGATAAAGCTCTCTGCATATG
>Ga0307990_1000878_pt1 | contig 25924 bp, 23 predicted proteins | sample EllFjometagen129_FD_203168 | JGI IMG/M metagenome (GOLD analysis project Ga0307990, IMG submission 203168) | Marine microbial communities from Ellis Fjord, Antarctic Ocean - #129 | ecosystem: Environmental > Aquatic > Marine > Unclassified | place: Southern Ocean | collected 2014-10-08
CCACTCAACAAAACGAGGCACCACCATACCGTATTGTCCCGTTTGCTTAGGCCCAACCGTGTTAAAAAAGCGACCAATGACAACGCCCAGTCCATATTGCTCAAAATAGGCCTGCCCCAAAAACTCATCAATGGCCTTGCTACAGGCGTAGGACCATCTGGAAAAAGCCGTGCTACCCAATATGAAATCATCTTCTTCCCTGAAGGGGACAGCCTCGCTCTTGCCATAGACTTCCGATGTTGAGGCCAGAAAAACCTTTTTGCCAAACCGATTGGCCTTCTCCAACACTGTCTCTGTGCCACCAATATTGGTCTCAATAGTCCACACCGGATCTTTGGCAATCAACTGCACACCTACAGCAGCGGCCAGATGATACACCTGTTCAACGTCCTTGATCACCAGTTGTACCAGCTCACCATCTCGGATATCACCCCGGATAAACGTAAGCTTACCATGCCCCTGATACTCTTTTAAATTATCCAGGGACCCAGTGGTCAAGTTATCGATCACCCAAACCGCATGATCATTTTTCAATAACTGTCCCACCAAATGTGATCCAATAAATCCAGCGCCACCCGTGACAAGTACATTCATTGTTTGAACTGCTTTCTACTTAATGATGACTATTGCGCAAACTCCGTCCCCGTGGGCAGCGCAAAACAATTTTGCGTCCCCGTGACAGATCGACAAATATCCCGACTCAATAGTCTATGTCTCAAAATATACAAACCTAACTTAACCATCGGAATTACAACAACATAGCTTAACTTCATCCTCTACCAATTCGTACATGAAACGATGCATATTTTACGCCTCAAAGCCCAATAAGTTCGGGCCGTTATGACAGACCGAAAAGTTTGTTCCTTGACCCTATGGACAAGTACCCTAATAATATCCCGTTATGACACGATCCTGTTTGAAAATCAAGGATTCAACTCCAGACGCACCCCTGTGCTGTCACCAGAATGCCTGCGCTGACATACATGAAGTGGTCTTTACATCAGACCAGATTAATCAAACCATCGAAACCTTGGCCAGTCAAATCCAAACAGCATATGACAATGATGCGAGTGTGGTCGTGCCATTTCTTCTGAAAGGGGCACAACCTTTTGCCTCCGACCTTAGAGAGGCTCTGAGTAACCCAAAATTCACATTTGTACCCGTCAGTGTCAGCAGCTATCACGGTGGCACACAATCCACCGGCAAATTGCTAATTGAATGCACTGACATGATGGATATTACAGGGCGTCCCGTTTTGATTTTGGATGATATTTACGATTCAGGATTGACTTTAACACGCTTCAAATCACACCTTGAAGCCAACAATCCATCCAGTATAAAGACGTGTGTTATGTTTGAAAAAGAGTGTGAACACAAACATGCCGTGGCTTTGGATTTTGTAGGTTTACTGGTTCCAAATGATTTTGTTGTGGGATATGGCCTGGACTACCAGGAACGATACAGAGACCTTCATTGTGTTGGTAAACTAAAACCAAACGTCCTTAGGTCGGAAAAGTACTATGAAGATTCCAAATCTGCTTAGCAATATTCCTCAAAGCCTCCCTCAAGAACTCATTGAAACCCTCGCCAGCAGCAGCCAGGTTCGCATTGAACGCATTATCTCACAGGGGCATACCTCTGATCCAGACTTTTGGTATGATCAGTCATCTCATGAGTTCGTACTTCTGCTTCAAGGCCAAGCTCGATTAGCTTTTGAAGATCATACAGTAGACCTAAACTCTGGAGACTACCTCACCATCAAGGCACATCAAAAACACCGAGTCACCTGGACACCCCCTGATCACCCCACTGTATGGTTGGCTGTACATTACTGAAAACCGCAGTGTTTTATACCGTCTCTTCAAAAGACTTGCGACCGATGCGTCTATACGTAATAATGATGTATCAAGTTATTACGTCAATTTAGGAGATAGAAGAATGGGACTCATTAGCGGCGCTTTAGGCAATGCCTCAGAAATTCCAATTGATAAAATACAGGCTGAATATGCTCCCCTGTTAGTCCCTTCAGAAACACTTCTGAAGGCTTTTAAGGTCATTCGCGATGTGATGATTTTCACGAATAAGCGAATTCTGTTGGTGGATAAACAAGGTGTGACCGGCACACGTATCGAATTTCTTACAATCCCTTACAATAAAATAAATCGCTTTGCCAAGGAAAGTGCCGGGCTCTTGGATATTGATGCGTCGCTTAAAATTTGGATTACTGGCCAGTCCGACCCATTGGTCAAGGATTTCAAACGCAATAATGCCATCAATGAAATCTATCAATTATTAAGCGAACAGGTACTAAAATAATCTGTTCTCAAAGACATGTCTCCCAATATCCCAAAAATTGGATTGGCTCTGGGTGGCGGCGGGGCCAAGGGTTTGGCTCATCTTGCCATGCTAGAGGTCTTTGATGATCTCAACATCAAACCCCACTGTATTGCAGGCACGAGCATTGGTGCCATTATGGGGGCATTGTATGCATCGGGTCTCAAAGCAAGCCAAATTCGCGAAGGTGTGCAACGTATGGTCATCTCAAGGGGAGACAGCTTCAAAGAAGCACTCAAGAAGAAAGACGTGCTCAAATGGATTCAATTCATGGATCTTGAATTCAAGGGTCATGCCTTTTTTAAAGGGGACCGTTTTATTGACTTTCTGTTCAGTGCCATGCACATTAAGACCTTTGAGGATCTGGACATTCCTTTACGTATCGTCGCCACAGACTTCTGGGCTTCGGAGCAGGTCGTTCTGGAATCTGGAGACCTCTTGCCTGCCGTCAAAGCAAGTATGGGATTACCAGGTGTGTTTACACCTGTGACATTAAATGGGCGAGTACTGATAGATGGCGGGGGGGTCAATCCAGTACCCCATGATCTTCTTTTAGATTGCGATCTGGTCATCGCCATTGATGTCATGGGGACACCTAAAGAAGAGAGCACAAAAATGCCCTACCTCTTCAGAGCGGTTCTGACCACGTTTGACATCATGCAAAATTCTATCATTAAAGAAAAGTTGATAAAGAATCCACCCCATATTTATATCAAGCCTCAGATACAGGGTGTCGACATACTTGATTTCTACAAAGCTGATGACATCTATGTGCAAGCAGCCCCGGCTCAGAAGGCATTAAGAGAACAACTCACGCAAGTTTTGTCTCTATGAAGGTATTTACCTATGGATCTCAATGTCCCTTAAACGTCAAGATTCGTGACTTCAAGCGCGTGGTCCTGAATGAAGTTTCTACGTTGCTCTACATTGTCACCCATAAGAATGCTAAACAAGCGATCCGCCTCGCCTGCATCATCCAACTTAACACTCAAGAGAGTCCGCCTCTCGGGGTCCATGGTGGTGTCCCAAAGTTGATCTGCGTTCATTTCACCCAAGCCTTTAAACCGCTTTATTTCAATACCCCGGCCGCCAATCTGGCGTACGCCTGCACTCACATCTCCTAATGACGCGACATCATAGGTTTCGGTCCCAGCGACCAATTGGAATTTAGTAGGTAATGCTTCACCTGAGACCGAACGCTGTGCTTTCAGGAGATAATCTTTAATATCAAGATTAAACTGATCCTTCAAAGATTGAATAATTTGATTAATACGAGTGACTTCGTGCAGCTCCTCGGCTTCAAATGTAATCTGAGGTTCCACATTCTCCACTGACTCAGCCTCTAAACCTTCTGAGGCTTCATTTTGATCGCTTACCGTTGCAGGTGTTAATTCATCCACACGTCTTTGATAAACCTCAACGTCATGAAACACCTCTTCTTGGCCTTGTACACGAATAATATATTTGGGCAATTCCGAGCCATCATAATATTTTTTTACAAAATCATGGAAGAAGATACCACGTCTTTGGAGCACAGATGAAATACGTTCTATATCATTCAGTGCTTTTACCAGCTTCTCTAAATCTTCCCCTAAGATTCTGCGAGTTGCTATTGAATCTAGATCTAAACTTTCTTGAGTTTTCTCATCCACATTCAAATCGCGAATCACCAATTCTGACCCGCTGAGTCCCATCTTGGTCATACGAACCCGCATCGCATGTTCACTAAGTACATACTCAGATTTCTTCTTGCCTTTTATTTTCACTTCATACAGCGGGGGTTGGGCAATATAAATCATCCGACGTTCAATTAACTGAGGCATTTGCCTGAACAAGAAAGTCAGTAATAAAGTGCGAATATGAGCACCATCCACATCAGCATCCGTCATCAGAATAATTTTCCCGTAACGGCAGCGTTCAATATCAAATTCGTCGATGCCAATGCCTGTGCCCAAAGCACTGATCATGGTGCGAATCTCTTCATGGCCCAGCATTTTTTCGAGTCGTGCTTTTTCTACATTGAGAATCTTACCCTTTAACGGCAAGATCGCCTGAATATTTCTGTCACGTCCTGCCTTGGCGGAGCCACCAGCAGAATCCCCTTCGACGACGAATATTTCAGTGGATGATTTCTCTTTACTGGCACAATCCCACAGCTTGCCTGGCAAATTAGAACTACTCAAAGCCCCTTTACGACGTGTTAACTCACGAGCCTTGCGAGCCGCTTCTCGTGCAGCGCCGGCTTGAATCGCCTTATTCAGAATTTTCCTTGCCACAGCAGGGCTCTCTTCCAGATACATCCCCAACTGTTCATTCACAGTGGTCTCCACAAAACTCCCTACTTCAGGATTGCTCAAACGCACCTTGGTTTGAGCTTCAAAGTGCGGATCAGCCAGTTTGACAGATACCACAGCGGTCAAACCCTCTCTGAGGTCTTCACCGGTTGCGCCCTGTTTGTCTTTAATGACTTTGTTCTTTTTTGCATACGCATTCATCGTACGCGTCAACGCAGTTCTAAATCCTGACAGGTGTGTGCCCCCGTCGATGTTTCTGATATTGTTGGCATACACCAGCACATTGTCGTTATAACTGTCATTATATTGCATGGCCACCTCACAGGCCAGCATAGCCTCTTTGTCTTCCCTCGTCAGATAAATCACATCTGGATGTAATGGAGCACGACCTTCATTAAGGTGACGCACAAATTCCTTGAGGCCCTCTTCAAACTGGAATACTTCCTTTTTCTGAGATCGATCATCATGAAACGTCACATTGATACCGGCGTTTAAATAAGCCAGTTCTCGAATACGTTTGAGCAACGTGTCATAGTTAAATTCAATGTCACCAAAGATTTCTTCGTCTGCCTTAAAGGTAATTCTCGTGCCCTGTTTTGTCGTGGGGCCAACTTCCTTCACTGGCCCTGTACGCTCACCACGCACGCACTCAAAGTGGTAGTGTTTTCCGCCTCTGTAAACGTCCGCTTGAAGCAATTCACTCAAGGCATTAACGCAACTGACACCTACCCCATGCAATCCACCAGATACTTTGTAACTATCAGAGTCAAACTTTCCCCCGGCGTGAAGCGTGCAGAGCACCACTTCCAGCGCACTCATTTGAGCTTCTTCGTGCATTTCCACGGGAATACCCCGCCCATTGTCCTCTACCAGACAACTACCGTCTACCAGGATACGTACAGTAATACTATCACAGAACCCTCCCATGGCTTCGTCAATGGAATTGTCCAGGACTTCATACACCAAATGGTGCAAACCATTGGCACCTCGATCACCGATGTACATGTCTGGACGTTTACGAACCGCTTCAAGGCCTGCCAGGATCTTGATATTGCCAGCATCGTAATTATGACTCACTGTGTATCTCCTTTGGGTTACCCCAACATAAACTTAATTCGTCGCAAGCCCGCTTGAGGCACCTTTTCCTGAAGGGCTTTAAGCAGGTCCTGTGAACAAAGCTGTAATTCATATAAATAAACGGGCGAATTCACGCCAATTCTTAATTCCGATCTAACCACACCCTTGACACAACAATAGGGTGCAAATCCAGGTGGCACAATCGACAACCACGCTTCAACTACCGGGTTTAGACGTTTCTGATTCGGCTTGATCGACCGTCTCATGATCGTGTCTACTAACTCACCGAGACGCTTGGTATTGGGCCTGGTCTTGTATCTCAATTCCGGAAGAGACATAGATTCTCCATCTGTATCTGAGGCACGAAAAAGCCATCAGCCTTAGAAACACATTCAACCGCCTCAACCCAAATTGATAGGCATCAAAACATATTGGAACTCAGACCCACTTCGAATCAAACCTGGACGATCAGGTTGCCCAAGATCAAGTTCAAATTCGGGTGTCTGAATTACCCTCAGTGCATCTGTAAGAAACTGCGGATTAAATCCCACACTGATCGGTTCACCAGAGTAGTCAATCGTCATCGTGATCTCAGCAGCACCTGCTTCAGGAGCACGCCCGGAAAACATGATAGAATTATCAGAAATTGACAGTTTGATGCCTTTGGTTTCTTCACTGGCAAGCAAAGACGCACGACGTACTGCACTGGCCACAGCCTCACTGTTTAGCACAATTCTTTTGTCAAAATCTTTGGGGATGATATCTTCATATTTTGGAAAATTACCATCCACAAGATTTGAACTAATACTCACTGGAGCACAACTCAAGAGAATCTGGCTTCCCACCAATTGGATGGCCACCTTCTCCTTATCATCTCCACTGAGTTTTTCAACCAATGCCATGGTTTTAGATGGCACAATAATGCTGACACCCTCTTCCCCCCCGGGTGCCAGACTTAAATTGACATTGGTCTGCGCCAGACGTCTACCATCGGTGGCCACAAGCATCAATTTTCGGCCTTTTATTTCCCACAAAACACCATTGATTGCGTATCGACTACTTTCTTTGGCCGTTGCAAACAGACATTGCTTGATACCCCGTTTTAGCCCTAGGAGTCCCACCTCAATATCAGGTTGCCCATCCACATCAGGAATATTGGGGAATTGTTCCGGTTCCTGTCCATAAATTGTGAAATGGCTATCACACCCTACGATTTGACAGGTCCCATCCTGAACATCCAGTGTGAGCACCTCGTCCACACTCTCTCGAACGATGGCAGACAATTTATCGGCCGGCAACACCGTTTGCCCAGGCTCAATGACCTGCACTTCAGACAGGATATAGTTGATGCCCACCTCAAGATCCGTAGCATACACATGCACACAATCGGTTAATGCCTCAAAACGTACACATTTCAAAATAGGTTTCGGTGTACGACTTGGGACCACTGATGTAAGCAAACTTAATGCTTCAGACAGTGCCAATCGATTGAATTGGACTTTCATGCCGGACCTCAAAAAAGTAAGAACAACGCCTCTGTTAACTAACCGTTTTTTCAACAACGAAAAGTAGCCACAGTGTACAATAGAATTACTATTTTATCTAGCAGAAATTTGGCTTTTGATTCTATGCAAATCTTGCTCAAAGACAGCATTCGACAAGCTTGTGAGGAGTCCGATAAGAAAAGATCTAACAATACAGCCGAACTTGTATATGTTATATATTATATAAAGGTAATTAGTATTATTCTTAGTATAGCCTATTAGATTGTTAGCAACTTGGATTTGTCCAAGGCTTATCTTCATAAGAAGATTATAGTTAGGCATGATTCCTGTGCCTGTTACGAACTGGCCCATATTTGTTATATGTGGTGTGAATAACCTGCGGGAAATAACATGCAAGTGGTCATGTCAGTAGTGATAGTGGGGTTGTTATGGGAATTAACAGTAGACGTAACAGAGTTTATAACAGAATTATCGGGCAAAAAACGCGTTTTTATATTAGGAAGAAGCGGTTGTCTTATTATGTTTGTTAATGGCTAAATTTCGGACTACTCCTTTTTTCCCCCTGATTATTGCAATTAATCTACACATGTACGATCAAAAAAAATCATTCCGTTGCCAAAACGGTCCACAAAGCGCTTGGCCCCTGGCCAATTCTCCAGAAGCCAACACCTGTGATGCCCTGCTTTTTGTACAGAGCCAGTTTTTCTGTTAGGCTTCGCTTATCTTCGAAATAGGCAATGCCATTAACCGTTCGTGTTATCTCAAAATAGGGTATTTCACCTAATTCTCGCCTCACTGGAGGTTTGTGCTCTTTCCACAAAATCAGCGTGTCCGGGTATTTCAAGGTCTTGGCAACGACCTCTTTTTGCCACAATCTTCCATATAAAGGGATGCCCATTATCAGTTTTCGGGAAGGAATGTTTGACTTAGAAAACTGTGATACGCGTTTGCACCATTGGATAGAAGCGACTGGGCCTGGAGGGCCTGTTCGATAGTGCTCATCATATGCCATAATGATGACACGATCTGCGATGGCTGCCATTGATGTATAGGGGAATGCATCCTTCATGACAGCTGTTCTGGCAGGAAGGGCAACGCTTAAAATCTTATTTTTAGGCAATTTACGTTTAATCTCAGATAGAAACGCCAAATAGGCACTTCCTTCTTCAGCACGCATGACTTCGAAGTCAATTTGCACACCATCAAAGCGGCTTGATATCCTCAAAATATCGGTGATAAGCTCTGCACGTGCAAGCTTGTCCCGGTTGAGACAAAAGTACATCAATGCCTTATTGGCAGGGGCGCTAATGACCAGATGCATTCTGGCATGTTTGAGTCGCCCTGGCAGGCTGGGACGAGGCAGGGAGGCGTCTAGCCGGCCAATATCATTGACTCTGGCACTAAAGTATCCGATATCTGTCAGAGGTTCCTCGCCTGTGATATACCGTTCTTCACCTTTCATGAGATACCCCCAGGTTTCCGTAAATGCAATTGTTTGACCCGTGCAGAGTCCATCAAGGGCTATCAACAGAACAAATACGCTATATTGGAAAAATCTATGATTCATGGTGATTCTCCGTTCATGACTAAAACAACCATACAAGGAGTTTATCGTCGAAAGTGAAGGTGTTGCAGTAGCTTTTTTGGGACCTTGTTGTGGTGGCCTGTAAGTTTTAAGCGTGAAAACCTGTGTCCCAATCCTTCCAAACAGGTTCAATGCCTTTGGTTTTCAGCATATGTGCGACTTCGGCGGGGCACCGTGTGTCGTCAATGGCAAATTGTTCGAGGGTCTTATCCTTTTGTCCATAGCCCCCAGGATTCGTTTTGCTGCCTGCACTCATTTTTGTGACGCCCAAGGGCACCATCGCGTCACGTAAGCGAGCGCTTTCCCGGGTTGAAATCACCAGGCCTGCATCTGCAAAGCAAAGCCTCAAGGCCAGGAGCATTTGAACCAGGTCCTGGTCTGACATCAAGTGATCAAATTGTTGGGCCTGCACCTTGTTGGCAGGTCTTAATCTTGGAAAGGAAAATGAAATCTTCGAACGCCAAAACTGCTTCATCAAATAATGACCGTGCATCCCCAGAGCCAGGGCTTCCAATCGCCAGTCTGTCAATCCGAGTAAAACCCCCAGGCCCAGTTTTCTCATGCCAGCCAGTCCAAAACTATCACACGCGCGGAGTCTACGGTTGAAGTCAGACTTGGGACCTTTTAAATGGTACTGTGCATAGACTTCTGGATCGTAGGTTTCCTGGTAGAGTGTGACACCATCAACGCCCGCCTCAAATAGCTGTTTGTATTCTGAGGTTTCAAGTTGATGGATCTCAAGGGATAAAGAGCTGAACATGCCTCGAAGTTGTTGCGCCAATTCGCACAGGTAGCCAACGGTAATAAACTGGCGATCTTCACTGCTCACCAGTAAAAGGTCTGTAAACCCTTCCTTATGAATGATACGGGCTTCGTTGACGGCTTCTTCCACGGTCAATCGGCAACGCTCGTATTCATTATTACAGTTAAACCCACAATACAGGCATTGATTGCAGCAATAGTTTGACACGTACAATGGGGCGTAAAGCGAGATTGTCTTACCAAACCGTTGCACAGTCAAACGGTGTGCTGCGTTCGCCATGTCTTCGAGATAGGCTTGGGCGGCCGGGGCAATCAGAGTTAACAGGCGATTTGGGCGATAGATCCCAGGCGTGGCCTGCAAAGCCTGTTCTACATCATGGCAGGTCACAGCGTCCAGGCGATCCTGCCAAGTGTCACGTTCTCCAAAGACCGAGTGTCTGGTCCAGAGGTCAGAAAAATTTTGATATGATACAGGTGTTTGCATTGGAAGAGCTATTCCCTAAGAAAACCCGTTAATGGACTTGATGCAGAGGCTTTTCTGCCTATTGCGCCTGGACCGGACAGATACGCTGTCCGTCCAGCCAACACAGCGAGTTGAAAGGCTTCTGCCATGGCCACTGGATTGTCGGCTGTGGCGATGGCTGTATTGACCAGCACGGCATCGGCACCCAGTTCCATGGCATCTGCTGCGTGCGAGGGGAGACCCAGACCAGCATCGACCACGACAGGGACATTGGCTTGTTCAATAATGATTTCAATGGCCGCTCGCGTTTGAAGGCCTCTGTTTGAACCGATGGGGCTTGCAAGGGGCATCACAGTGGCTGTGCCGACTTCTTCCAGGTGTTTGGCCAGGACTGGATCTGCGTTGATATAGGGCAGCACGACAAACCCTTCTTTGACCAGAATGTCAGCTGCTTTAAGTGTTTCGATAGGATCAGGCAACAAATAGTAAGGGTCTGGCGTGACTTCCAGTTTGAGCCATTCAATCCCTGTGGCTGCCCTGGCCAGACGTGCCAAGCGAACTGCTTCCTTGGCGTCTCGAGCGCCGGAGGTGTTGGGCAAAAGCAAATATCGGTTCTGATTGATCATACTTAGCATGTCATCATTTTCATTTTCAATATCCACGCGGCGTAACGCCACAGTCACAATGTCCGAACCACTGGCCTCCAATGCCTTAGCCATCAAGCCATTGGAAGCAAACTTTCCGGTCCCCACCAGCAATCGTGAGTCAAATGTCCTACCTGCTATTTTTAAAGGTTCCATAACCACCCGTTTTAAAACAAGCCAAAAACTAAGAACTAAAAACTAAGAACTGCCCTCTATCCTCCGCCCACAAATCTGACCAGTTCAATGCTCTGATCTGATTTCAAGGGCGTGCTGGAAAATTGTATGCGTTTGATAATTTTTTCGTCCACTTCAGCGACAACCGTCGCGTGATTGATATTCAACAAATCGAGGAGTGCCGACAGCGTTTCAGGCAGCCCTTCAGGGAAATCCCTTGATTCTCCATTAATTTTTAGACTTTTCATCTTACGCCTTTTTCTATTCAAGGAGCAATTCAACGATGGCATTGGCCTGGTGAGCCGCCACAATCCATACACGGCCTGCAGTCAAGGGCAGGCCGAGATTGATATCACTAACTTGGTCGCCCACCATGATCAGGCGTTTGGACATCACCTGGGTCTTGATCAGATTACTCCGGCCAATCCCCGCTAATCCACTGCCTGTCACCAGCGGGACAGTCAATTCAGACAATACAGTCTCGGCCATCCACTGTTTTTGGTCAACTTTGTCAAAACATTCCGCAATGACGTGGGCGTCCTTAAAGACCTTCGGGACGTCTTTGGGCGACAGTTTGCCATGATGTGCTTCAAGGGTGATGTGGGGATTGATACGTCTCAGGTTGACAAGTGAAGCCTCAACCTTGTTCATGCCCACCTGATCCAAGAAGTAGTTCTGGCGATTCAGATTGGTTTCTTCCACCTGATCAAAATCACACAGAATCAGATGTCCCACACAGGTGCGAGCCAATGCAGTGGCCACCATGGAGCCCAATCCCCCTAACCCGGCAATGCCCACCACGGCCCGTGTCAATTTTTCATTAAAAGGTTTCATAAGCAAAAAAAAACGCTCCTGCAAAGGAGCGCCATAAATAATTCAAAATTAAGCACTTATAATTAAGAACTAAAATACTGCCTTCCTTCGCAGGTCTTATCCTGATCAGGTTCAAAGGGTCATTTCTGTCAGGTTCGACCTGACTCGAAATCTCTCAGCCCAAAGTTGACAACAACTTCATGGCTCCCCTGGCTATATTGTCTATGGGTATTGTAGCGGTGTTGGCGATCAAGTACAAGCGACGTTCTATTCTTTATATCCATCCGGATCAGGTCGACCTGTCAGGGCGTTCAGTATCTCACTTGAGATGGGGGGGCATCCAGGAACAAAAATACCCATTTTTTTATGTCTGGCTGTACAATTTCCCAAACATAAGGTGTTCTCAGGTAATTCTGTGTGCCCCTTGCCAATGGCCACAGACACGTCTTTTTGATCAGGAAAATAATCCAATAAATATTTGGCGTGGTGCTTTAAAAACAACAACAGGGTCGACTGGCATGCGCTGCAGGAATTATTGTCCAGGATCTTGATGTTTGGAAATTCCATCGTCAGATTCTTGGGTGGCTCAGCAAACGGGATCATCCAATCCTCCCAGTGATTGGGCTCAATGGTCAAATGAGCCAAATCAATGGTACCGTACCCCTGTTCAGCACCCAGACGCAGATGCGGAATCTTTGTTGCGTCTGTGCCCATCAGTCGACAGGCCACAGCATCTGCAGCAAAGGCATCCGTGCCAACAACCACGCATCCAAGAGGTTTGGCCACGCCAGCACTTGGTCCCAAGCCCTCCAGTCCCACCGTGCCATCAATAATGGACAGGTGGGGACGCAGCACAGACGTCATATCTGCGATGGCCACATTGATTGGCTTTTCATCACACCCTTCAATGGGAGGTAGCATATGCAAGAGTACCTTACTCCGCCGCCACAAACACCCCTTCATGTTTTTGACGGCCAGAGTCACACCTGTATGCATGTGCATTTTCATCACGGGCATGGATACCACCACATCATACTCCAAGACCTCGGGGCACAGCTCAATCTTATGAAGTACTCGGGCATTGGGGATTTTTACGGTGACGGCTGGCCGGGCATCCATGTCAATTAAAGGACAGTCACGTTTCCTGGCGACCTGTGCCATGCCAGTGGTTTCAAATGCCTGGAGTGTCTTGACGCCAGTAATTGGGCTTTCTCCCACAGCCACATGGCAACCTGCCTGCTGAAACACATCAATGGCGGCTGCCAGGACCTGAGGATCAGTGGTCACGCCAGATCCAGGTTTTGCTGGCCGGCCGGCGTTAGGCTTGAGTAATACGCGTTTGCCCTTTATTTGATTAAGCGGCAGGCTCTTTAGAGCGTTTATCGTATTTTCATACCCCCCTTGCCCGTGCGTCACGCAAATCAATGGCGGTTCGTTTTTATTAAAAAAGGGATTTTTCAAGTTCATGATTAGGATCATAGGGGTTGAACACGGCGTTTGTCAACCTGTTGTTATATACTTTCAAAGCCGTTTACATTCATGGTATAATCCCGGCTTTCTAATGAGTCCTAGGAATTTTGCCACATGATTATGCGTCGTACCGAGCCTGAACGCCAGATTGCCCAACTGTTGTCCGATGAAGGGCCCATTGCTGAGACGCTGGGACATTATGAGGTTCGGCCACAGCAGATGGATATGGCAGCGGCTGTCTATAGGGCTTTTAATTTGTCGCATCATTTGGTGGCAGAGGCGGGTACTGGCGTGGGGAAAAGTTTTGCCTATCTGGTGCCTGCCATCGAATATATCTTTGAGCAGGCTGGCAAGGCCCTGATAAGCACCAATACGATCAATCTTCAGGAACAGTTGATTCAAAAAGACCTGCCCATTCTGGACACCTGTTTGGATAAGGGATTCATTGCCAAACTGGCCAAGGGGCGGGGTAATTATGTCTGTCGGCGTCGTCTGGCCTTTTCTTTGGCACGCATGGATCGATTGCTGGGTGCCTATGCCGAGCAAATGAGGGCCATTGATGCCTGGGCTTCTGAGTCTAAGGATGGTTCGTTGTCTTCCTTGGGGTTTGTGCCCAGGGCCAATGTTTGGGACAAGGTAAAAAGTGAACACGGCAACTGTCAGGGCAGAAAATGTCGGTTTTTTCAATCCTGTTTTTACTTAAAAGCGCGGCGAGAATTGGGAAATGCCGATATCATTGTGGCCAACCATGCCCTGCTCTTTAGCGATTTGGTGCTAAAGAGAGAAGATTACGCACTCCTGCCCGACTACAATGTGCTGGTATTGGATGAAGCGCACACGATTGAACGAATCGCGGAGGACCATTTTGGTTTAAACATCAGTCATCGGCGAGTGAGTTATGTGTTGGATGGTTTATATCATCCTCGTAGGCGCAAGGGCTTGCTCATGGACGCACGAGACACAGACGCGATCAATTTGGTCTGTGAGGCCCATCTTCAGGCACGATCCTTTTTTGATGGTGTCAACGCCTGGTATCAACAGAACAAACATCAGTCTCAGGGCCAATGTCCTGCCCATGTGGTGGACAACACCTTGAGTCCCGTGCTCAAGGATCTAAAACGGCAATTAAAAAAGCAGATCAAAAAGGCCCAGGACAAGGATGAACAACTGGAGCTCACGCGTTACACGGATATGTGTCACTCAGTGGCGGAAGAGTTGAGTGACTTCATCAATCAGACCCATGATGATCATGTTCACTGGGTGGAATCCGGATCGATGGACTTTTCCGAAGTTGGCCTTAAAAGTGCGCCTTTAAACATTGGCCCGTATATGCAGCGGAGTTTATTTGAACCCCACGATAGCGTGGTCTTGACCAGTGCCACCTTGAGCACAGGAGGGCAGGCGGGCCACCAAAAAGGCGGCTTTGAATTCTTCTGTGGACGCATTGGTTTGGACAAATACGACTCTGTCAAACTTGGGGCACCCTTTGATTATGAACAAAATGTCATTGTCTATGTGGAATCCGATCTACCAGAGCCGAACCATGATACTTTTGTAGAAAAGGCCTCAGAATCAATCAAAAAGTATCTCCTCAAGACAGAGGGACGTGCCTTTGTGCTCTTTACCAGTTATCGTATGCTCGAACAGATGGCAAACACATTGGAAGTCTGGTTCCGGGCCGAAGGGTTTACCCTGCTGAAGCAGGGTGGACAGGTTGATCGAACCACCTTGCTCCACCAGTTCAAGCAGGACGAAAAACACGTACTTTTTGGCACAGACAGTTTCTGGCAGGGTGTGGATGTCCCGGGTGACAGTCTGAGCAATGTCATTATCGTCAAGCTTCCGTTTGCTGTACCAGATCATCCTCTCCTGGCTGGACGCATGGCACTGATCAAAAAGCAGGGCGGCAACCCCTTCTTCGATTATCAACTCCCCTCTGCCATCATCAAATTCAAACAGGGCTTTGGCCGTCTCATTCGAAGCAAAACCGATCAGGGTATTGTCGTGATTCTCGACAGTCGTGTTGTGCACAAGCGATATGGCAGGCATTTTCTGGAGAGTATCCCCAGGTGCCGCCTGGAGATTGTAGAAGAGTCGTTATAAAGGGGCAACATTTTCTTTCGTTTGCTTGCAAACAGACCTTTCATCACGGATAATAGAGATTATGTTCACATGAAAGGGAGCTTGCTATGAAACGAATTGTTCTTCTCGCCGTTAGTCTTTGGATGCCGTTTATGTCTTGTCTTTGTGCACAAGATATTGCCTCACCTTTGCCTATGGCTGTGGGTGCGTTGGGTGATCCGTCTCGACTCGAATTTGAAGGTATTTCAACGTTTTCAGCCCAGGAGATCCGGCGGAGTCTCATGAGGTGTCCAGATTTTCTTTTGGCGTCTCACTCGGCGGCTTCGTTCCGTCAGTACCTGCTGGCAGTTGAGAGACTGATTCAGGCTGGTTTTCAACAGAGTGGCTTTAAAGACGCCCAGGCGGCTGTGGCCATAGATAAGACGCGCGAAAAGATTGTGGTGACTGTCTCTGAAGGGCCTCGCTACGTCTTCGGTGACATTGAAGTCCTCGGTGCCACAACTCTGCCCGTAGAGTCGTTTGTCAGGCGCATGACAGAACGTCGGGTCAAGACAACGGAATCAGAGGAGACAGAGACAGAGGACCCCATCTGGCAGCAGGGCAAGCCTGCGGCGTTTTCCCAGGGCTCTCTGGACAAGCTAATCCGTGATATCAAATCGGTCTTGGCCGAACTGGGATATTATTTCTGTACATTCACAGTAGACGTTGTCACCACCCCGGGCGTATCCAGTGCACGCCTGGTCGTGCGCATCGAAGAGGAAGGGTCGCGTACGATCAGCAAGATTATCATCACCGGCAATCAGAAGAATACGCGCGCGCAGATCCTGGACTACCTGGGCCTGAAAGAGGGGATGCTGCTGGATCGTGCCCTGATCTCAAACGTTGAAGACCGACTCTGGCGTGCCGCTCGATTCCTGGGCTACAGCGTCACGCCACAGGCGGATGCGGCGAGCGAGGTCATCAGGCTGAGAATTAACGTGAGGGAGTATGAGCCCGCGCCCACCCTGTCTGAGACGTTCTCCCCAGAAGAGACCCTGCTGCTGAAATCCTGTGACTGGCTGTCAGGTTTTCAGCATGGACAGGATGATCTTATGGTCACGCTTGACATCAAAGAGTTGAACCTGGCACTGCAGATCGTCGTGTCTCCTATCCAGGGCATACTGGGTGTGGCACGAACTCAGACGGGCGCCCAGGCAGGGCGCATTGTCAATGCCGCCATGGTGACACCAGAGAACATCTCTCTCTTTTCTCCGACCTGCAAGACCCGATTTGTGTTGCCGGAATTGTCCGCACAGATTCTTGCCAGTTTGGCCCTGGTGCCCAATCCGGACTCCACGGAGACTAAGTTGTTTATGATCAGGCCAGGCATTGCGATCAAAAACAATCGATTAGGGGGGCAATACCACCTGGATGTCAAGCTGGCGCCGGTGTGTTTTCTCTCTTTCGCACACAGAGAGGGCATCGATCTCACAGAGCTGCTTGATAAAGGTATTGTGAATTTCGCAGGGGATAGCGGCTATCAGGTGATACTGGATACTGAGTCCGGGCGACTCAATCAAGTGACGACACCTCAAGACGCAAACACCCCATTTGTACTGACCATGGCCCTGGGCCTCTTTGACCGGGCGCGCAACACCCTTGAACAGGCCGCGTCAGATCATGCGCAAGCGTTTGTTCCTCAGAGGCCTGTGGGTTCGCTTGTGCAGTATGTGGCTGCCCTGCCCCTGTTTCACACGGTTTTGGTGCAGCGATCTGGAACGTTGAGTGACATACCGCTGGATGATCTGGCCCGGGGTGCATCCGTGGCAGGCGAGGTGCTTGGGCAAACCGTCGCACCGTTTGACGAGTGGGTCGTCAAGAGACGGGGTCGAGACCAAGATCATTTCAAGCTGTCTCCCCAGGACATGAAAACCATGAAGTCTCCGATGAGCATGGTAGCTTCCATGTTTGCAGCCTTTGTGTTTGAGATCAGCAATGAGTTGTTTCCTCCCGAATCCTGGCCCTGGACTCTGTCGCGTGAGACCGTGTTTGTGGCTGGGGGCATGGGTAAGTACACAGGCATGGAGTTGCGCAGGCTCTATCAATCACCCCAGACCGGTCCCATCGGCTTCCTGGCAGCTGCAAAGCTGCTGACCTACGTCAATCAACCGCTGAGCCGCACCTTTGCGGCCAAGGGCCTGAAGCAGCTCTCTGTCAGGGATTTTCAAAACGATTGGCGCCTTATTGTTGAGGAAGACCACCTGCTCTCTGAGTGTCTCAACCTCTTAAGTCAGGCTCTGCAGGATCTTGATGAACAGGATCTCCATGCGATCTTGGCACTGTGTTCTCCGGCCCAGGCGCAGTTCATTCGTGACATAGTCCGGGGCATTCATGAGAAAGAAACAAAATCGATAGAACAGGTACTGGCCCCGGTGCTCGAGCGCTACTGGCAAAATGAGTTGAAGCCGGAGGTTGAAAAAAAACTGCGTATGCTTGCCACGCCCACGACAAATTAGCAACCCATGTCACGTCATGTCTAATTTGGATGGCAACAATCAACCTGGAAAAACAGGCCGCGATGTGGCTTATACAGCTTATCACCACTGCTGAGCAGGAGTTGTTGCGTTTTTTCGTATTGAATCGGGGGCATGCCCATCAGTCTGGCAAACAGTTTTGTGAAGCCAGTGTTAATATCTTGGTGTGTGCACCTGACACCTGGACATTCCCTCAATTAACGGTGGAGAAAAGGCGTTTAAACTGGCAAAATAAGGTTTGGTATCCCAAATTAACTCTACATACCTTTGTTTTTTCAGGGAAACCTAGGGCTTACGCTTTAGGTTTCCCATTTTATTATTTTTGGCGATTCACCAAAAATATCCGAATTTCTTGTAACAATTCTCCTGTTAAACGCCCTTACATATATAGACGTAACTATGTAACTCGACTATCTTTGGCGAAGGAAAAGAGATGGATTCCAGGGATTCCGAAAAGATGCGACTTGAACTTGAATCATTCCTGAATAGCAGTCTCAAGCCAGCTGACCCTATATGGCCCGTAAAAAACCTGAATCTGCTAGAGAAGAAGGCTCAGACACAGGAGGATACGGGGGTATTAGTCAGAGAGCGAAAGTGAGACATTGACATTTTGACTGTTTAGTTTGATTTATTGTGACTTGGAAAAGCTGAGGCTTGGGAATTATCCCGGGGTAACCCGTCGAAGAGTCCGACCTGACTTCGAACGGCTTGCTTTGGGATGGGGCTGTGTTGAACATAGCCACCAATATGACCTGCCTCGCCGTTATCTGGGTCGCAGAGCTGATCGTTCCCCTAGGAACAGGCGGGCCGACAATGAGATGCTCCTATCCTCTCCTGGCCTGACTCCATTGAATTCTTTCCCAATGTGACTTTTTTTGTGTCAGATCCTTTTTCCTCAATCTGAGTTGCCGGGCGAGTGCACTTGAGTTATCATGCCAGTGAGTGTGTCGGCGAATCTCGACAGGCTCCCAAAGTGTCGAGGAGACATTTTTTTAGCGTAAAGTGACGATGTACCCATGCTTGGATCGTATCATGGCTGACGAAAACAAAAAAATAAAACGACAGATATTGCTCCAGCAAGTCGAAATCCTACTTGAGAGTCGAGACTTAGGGGGCCTAAAAACGCTCTTGTCTGATCAATGGGAGAGTGACATTGCGGAAATCGTTGAATCGGTGGACAACGATAAACGGCGTTTTATTTTTGATGTATTGGACCATGAAGTGAGTGCGGAGGTCCTTGAAAAGGTTAATGAGGCCACACGAGACGAGCTTTATGATCTGTTGCATGACCACGAAATCAAGGCCATTTTTACGGAGTTGGATCATGATGATGCAGCCGACCTTTTGGCCGAACTTCCTGATGAACAGGCCCAAAAGGTTCTCAGCAGCCTGGATAGAAAGGATTCCAAAGGAATCCAGGCGCTTCTGAAATACTCTGAAGACTCCGCTGGTGGTATCATGGACCCGGTCCTGATCAGTGTTGGCGAAAATGCGACCGTGACTGAGGCCGTTGAGATAATTCGAAACGCTGATATTGACGAAGATTTTTATACGATCTATGTGGTGGACGATACGGGCAAATATGTTGGGGACGTGCGTATTCGTTTGCTCCTGACCCGACAGGCTGGGACCAGGATTGGTGATCTTGTCGATTGCGATACCCTGTTTGTGACCACCGACATGGACCAGGAAGAAGTACGAAACATATTTAGCAAGAATGACTTGATTGTGATTCCAGTCCTGGACCAGACACATCATCTTGCAGGACGTATTACAGCTGACCGTGTGATTGAGGTCGCAGAAGAGGAAGCCGCAGAAGATGTACTGGCCATGGCAGGTACGGATCCGGACGAACTGGATAGCGAATCGGTACTCAATGCGGCACGCATTCGCATGACTTGGATGCTCCCCTGTCTACTCGGTACGGCCGTCACGGCCATGGTGCAAATATTCTTCAAGTCCATTGATCTACACCTCTATGCTGCAGCCTCTGTGTTTGCCCCCATGGTGGCCGCTATCAGTGGCAATACTGGGTTGCAGACATCTGCGGTTGTGGGGCAGGGATTGGCCACTGGTCACTTGGCGGCCACTCGGCTTGGGCAAGTATTCAGCCGCGAAGTACGTGTGGCACTGCTGGTGGCCTTGAGTTGTGCCATTCTCAGTGGTATTGTCTGTTTGGGATTCAGCAGTTTTAGAGACCCCAACATGGCTACTGCTGAGTCTGCAACGACGGTTTTACCCAAGACCATATCCATTGCGTGGCTTGCCTGTTCACTCAGCATGGCCATGTTCGCGGCCATTATGGTCTCAACGACCTTGGGTTTGGTCTTACCGTTTCTCTTTAAACAGATTGGCATTGATCCCGCGATCAGCTCCGGTCCGATTGTGACCACAGCCAATGATTCCATCAGTGTGGCCATATACATGACATTGGCCATCAATTTGGCCTCCTGAATCAATGATTTGACATATGCTTCAAGAAAAACCTTGACGGCCTTTACACATGTAAAGTAATCTTTTCAAGTATAAAGAAAGGGAGGTTCTTATGGTCAAAAAAACAAGCAACGAACTGACTGAAGCGGAATGGGCCATCATTCAGACTGTCTGGGAACATGAACCTGTGCCCGCGCCCACAGTCCAGGAACTGCTCGAAGAACAGCGTGATTGGTCCTACAGTACCGTCAAAACGATCATGGATCGCATGGTAAAAAAAGGTCTTCTCACCACGGAACGTATTCGAAATCTGATGCTCTATACCTCTGCTATCACACGAAAAGAAGCGCAGAACAAGGAGATTCTGAAGACTCTCAAGCGGGCCTTTGAAGGGGCACTCACCCTGATGATGCAGTTTCTCCTCGATAGCGATCACATCAGCCATGGCGAACTAGACGAATTGGAAGCCATGATCAAAGCAAGAAAATCAGGGGTCAAGACGTAGCATGTCGCACACAGAATGATAGGGAGCGCAAGCTTGAACTTATGGAGGTTTTGTCATGAATACGTTTGTTGAGGTATTAAACTGGGTGGGTCAGGCGTTTGTGAATTTGTCTGCGGACATGTTGATTCAGGTGAGCGTGTTAATTGTCGCATTGTTCGTAGCAGACCGGCTTCTTAGAAGACGCATACGCAGTGTGATACGCGGTGACCTCTGGGTCAATTTTGTTCAGACCCTGCTGCAGATTCTGTATTTCTATCATCCATTCCTCTGGCTTGCCAATTGGCAGATTCGACGTATCCGTGAAAACGCAGTGGATGAGGCCGTGTTGGTGGCGTTGAAAGAAAAGGCCACGACGTATCCTGAGACCCTGGTGGGCATTGCACGCATGGCCTTGTTACGCCCGGCTTTGAGTTTACGTTTAATCGGCCTGGTGGAAAACAAAAGTGAACTCAATCGAAGGGTAAGACGCATGCTGGGCCGCCCATTTCCCAAAACCGCTCGCCTGGGCCTCGTTGGATTTTGTGTGTTGGCATTGGGTGGATTGCTATTGCCCATGGCTGGCGCACGTCAAGGCGAGCCAAAGGCAACTGATTCCCAAACAAAGGAAAGGCTCTTTTGTGTGACCGGAGAGATCACTGACGATACAGGAAATCCTGTCGCCGATGTCGAGGTTCGTGCCAGTTGCGGCCTGGGGACGTTGATGCCCACGGGACGGACTCAGACTGATGAGCAGGAGAAGACTGATCGAGTGACAGGGTCGCAGGATGCGGGCGCCAAGAACCAGGCAGATTCTGGATCAGTGCAGCCCAAAGACCCAGCCCGGTCCTTTGACTGGCAACGAACGGATAAGTATCTGCCCCCCAACCCGGATAAGTTCTTTCCGAATGACAGCGACGGCGGCAAGGCATTGGGTTTGTTGTTCGACGCCGTAGACAAGGACAAGCGATCCGACGAAGAGATTCTGTCCACAGTGAGAAAGGGTTTTCGGCGTACGTCCAAGCACAAGACCTTGGTCCTGCGTTGGATTGGCAACAAATACATCTGGGGTAAAGACCCGCAACATGCCGAGGCTATTGAGATCATGTATCATGCCGTGCCCATGGAGCGACACTATGCCGTATACTTTGGCCTGTCTGTCATGAAGGACAAGTCTCCCAATGTGCTCAGAACGCTGGCTGACATCTGTATGCAGGGTGAAGATGTGGGCCGCATCACCTGGGGGATAGGGGGGCAGAAAGAGGCGCTGGTTTCACTCATCCGGTCTTATGCAGAGGACAAAGATCCTGACACACAAAAAACAGCTCAAATCCTTTTAAAACATTTTGCAGGTGAGCAGGACTTTGAACAATGGAAACGCGATGAGAGCCTGAAGCAGAAGCGTGCAGAGTTTGGTGATCGCATGCCTCAATTGCGTGAGCAGCTGCTCACAGGCAACAGTCGCACGCGCCGCAGTGCTTTGGATAAGATCAACAAGAATGGCTTAAGCGGTCTCATGGACGATTCGTTTCTGGAGGCCTTGATCGCCTGTGGTAAAGACTCGGATGATCGAGTTCGAAAGTCTATTCCCACGATGGTGGGTGGTCACTGGATCTGGAGTGCCAAGTTGCAGAACCCCGAGGCCATTGCTTTGATGATGGAACTGGCCAAAGACGAGGTGCGTGACATTCGGTACAATGCTGTGTACTATGGATTATCCACTGTCAGGGACAAGAGTGAGGCCGTGATTGAGCAGTTGATCAATATGGCCCTGGCAGATCATGAAAACAACCTGTATGGGCGAATCACCTGGGGTTTGAGAGGGGCCGATTCCAGTTTGATGGAAAACGCTCTGTTGAGAAGAATACCCAGAAATTCAGCCTCTCTGCATGACAAGGGATCTTTTTATGTGTTATATCAGCAACTGCTAGAAAAAGAACCGCCTGCTGTATTGAACTGGGACGAGGTCAAGCAAATCTATCCTAATAGGCTCTGGGCCATTGAATATTCGTTCATAGACAATTCAGGCAATGCTGAAACACTGTGGAACACACTGAAAATGTCGTTGCCTCAAGAGATATGGATCAAACAGATGCCTTCCATGAGGCAGCGCAATGCCGGCATGCTGATGGTACGGTCTGAAGCTGATTCTAAAACTGTCATCTCGATTATTGAATCTCTGGACCAGTTGAAGGTGGGTCATGCCAGTGCCATGCCAGGGGCCATGTTGCTGTACTTCGAGGAACTCAATCGCACTATCCAGTCGGCCGTGCCCGCAGAACCAATGGGCGACAACATAATTCAAAAACTAATTGACAAGGCCCAGCCCGGTCAGACTGTGATTGTGCCGAATGGCACATATACACATTCGATTCGTATTAACAAGCCCTTGACATTACAGGGTGAATCCAAAGAGGGTTGCATATTTAAGGTCAAGGCCAATCATCCGGCCATCCACGTGGACAGGGTGACAGGGGGACCGGTTCGGATTGAAAAACTCACTGTTACCTGGCAGATGATTTCTGCGGCGCGGCGTGCCGACCTTTCACCCTATGCCATCTGGATTGTCAACAGCCAGGCGGTGGTAGAGGATTGTTGGGTTCGGCCTATCACGCAGGGGACGTCACTAGCCCCTGTGGCTTTACGTGTTGATGGGACGCAGCGGGTTGATGTGCAGGCCTGTCGATTTGACGGTTTTGAATATACGGTGTGCTTCGGCAAGGCATCACAGGGGACCGTTACAGACTGCCTGGTACTGGACGGCGGGCACCAGGGTATCACCGGGTATGACAATTCCCGCTTAACTGTTGAGCGAACCTTCGTTTCAGGTTTTGAATACCACGGCATTCGCTGTACAGGTGGCACCTTGACAGTCAAGGACTGCCTGATCGCTGATGTACAGCGATGCGGCATCTACCTGGGTAACAAGAACAGTCAGGGCAGCATTTCCAATTGTGTGTTCCTAAGAGATTTCTCAGGTGTAGCGGGATACTATCTGTCAAGATATGACATCAGAAACAATGTTTTTTTGGAGTCGTCGCAATCTGCCATCGGGGCCTGGGACACATGCCAACTGACTGTAGAACACAATATCTTTCAGGACAATGCCAAGGCGATTGTTCTGTATGACAAAGAGGGTAAGAATGGTAATGTGATCAGAGCCAACACCTTCTGGCAAAATGAAACAGACACGGAAAACTGCACGCTCTCTAGCGAAGCGGTGACGCAGGACCCACTGCTCGCCCTGAGCGAAAAGGGCGATTTTTCATTGCGTGACGGGCCGGTCAAGGACCAGAAGCATGGCCTAACCGATCCCGCGATCATCACCCAGTTGTGGGAAACCTATCAGACGGTGATCCAGTAAACAGGCCTGCTATCGCAGTGTGTCAGTGACCTACGCCCCGGACGGTCCTGAAGATCTTGACGCCAGCCTGTCCAGTTCGCACGGGTCATTGACCATGGAACCGCCCAGGACCTTCCGAGGCAGTGTGGAGTTGTCCACCTCGCATGGGTCCATTGATGTGGATCGCCCCGTGACAGTCCAGGGCAAACTCAGTAAAGATCGGATCACCGGTACCCTGGGAGACGGACCAGGCAGCATTCGCATGAACACAAGTTTCGCTTCAGTCAAGCTGCGGTAAAGGAGAATTACCGCTGGTCTGATGAGATTGCCCTTCTAAAGAGCGTTCGAAGCTCTTCGAGGACCCAGGGCATCTTCACGAATGAGTCAAAGAATCCGGGTAGATCCTTGTCTTTGTGGTGACTTATTTTTGTGTCATGAAACACCAGGGCACTCGCTATAGCGGCAAAGTACACGGCCATGAAGGCATCCTGCGTCTCTTTGGAGCCAGCATCTGTCCCACTTTGCTTGCAGTGCTCTTTGGTCTTCCTCAGCGTGATGAGATCGGTGTTTGGGTCCTGAATCAGTTCGCCCATGGTTTTTCCGCTGATGGAAATGAGGTCCTGACCTTGACCGGTGATGAGATCCGGGAGTGAGGCTTTGATATCTTGGGTAAGGGGCAGTGTACTCGTCAGGATCTGGTAGAGAGTGTCAGTCCTTCTTTCATACGGTTCCACATCATAGTCGCCAGACGATGACGTGGACAGACCGATCTTCAGCAGACGTGTGCGCTGATTTGAATCCAAATGGAGGTCTTGTCCATCACTCATTGGGTCACCCGAACATTTCATCTACTATGGTTAGCTTCTATGGATTAAGTACAAGAAAGAGTGGCAAATCTTCCCTAATTTCTTGAAAAAGCGGCGATGAATTCTCCGATCTCCACGTCAATATCGGCATCCGTACCCACCAGACTGCCTAGTTTTTCTCTAAGAAGTGAGCGAAAGCGTTCCTTTATGCGAAATATAATTTTGTAAGCCTGCGCTGCATTGGCCAGGTCGTATTTGGCGCAGAGATCCTTCATACTGGCCTTGTCTTGCTCCAGCATCGGCACCACCAGCCACTCGTGAAACAACGCCCAATGGGTAGTTCTGCCCTTGCGATCACACTCCAACTTGAGGTCTTTCAGTACACGATCCAGAAGGGTTTCTGCCCAGGCTCGGTTAAAACTCATTTCCGCATCCTGGTCGCAACAGGGTTCAATACCAGGGTGGTCCAAGCTAACCGAGGAAACCTGCTTATCCTTCTTGTGAATATTAAGGGTATAATTCCTCAAGGCCACCAGCAGGAAATTCCGGAATTTCCCTTTGTCTCTGTCTGCCAACCGGACAACCTGCTGATCAATCACCTTCTCGGTAAAGAATCCCTGCACCAAGTCCTTGGCCTGTTCATTGGCGTACCCCTTGGCTCGCAGATAGCTGTACAGCGGCCTCCAGTACTTCACGCACAGCTCATCCAACACTGCCTTGCGTGCAGTCGTATCCAGAATACGGGTCCACTCGGTCACTGGAAAGTGCCTGCCCACTCCCCCTAATGATGTATCATGCCTGAATTTTGACATAGTCCCAAGATTTTTCCGCAAGAGGTCTCTGCTATTTTTATGCAAACTCCACGCGCAAGTCCTGATATGAAAGCAGTATATATCATGGCAGGTCAGTCGGCCAGTACAATTGAACTGGGATATTATTGGCAATTCCAAAAATCTGCAGGAAGATCTACCGCATTTCCTTGTACTTAATTCCAGGAGGGGAATGAAGCCCGGCCTTTGGCCGGAGCCAAAGTGTGAAGGATGAAGTGTGAAGTGTCAAATATATAGCTTTGCGATGTAGCATAATGACAAGGAGTGCTTGTGTATACCGGATATCGCATATGAAATAACCATATATATAACCAT